>Ga0210399_10000040_pt1 | contig 87969 bp, 83 predicted proteins | sample IncBWC14MmetaG_FD_150865 | JGI IMG/M metagenome (GOLD analysis project Ga0210399, IMG submission 150865) | Forest soil microbial communities from Barre Woods Harvard Forest LTER site, Petersham, Massachusetts, United States - Inc-BW-C-14-M | ecosystem: Environmental > Terrestrial > Soil >...
GGCGGCAGCGGCGGCTCGGGTGGTGGCAGCGGAAGCGGTCAGGGCAGCGGGAGTGGCGGAAGCGGCAGTAGCGGCGGCGGTAGCGGCGGCGGTAGCGGCAGTGGCGGCTCCGGTGGCAGCGGCGGGTCAGGCGGCAGCGGTGGAAGCGGAGGCAGCGGCGGTAGCACCGGTGGCGGCGCGCCACCTCCTCCCAAACCCTCGGGGTCATGAGTTACAGCTGAGAGCCGTCAAGCTGGGCCATTCAGGGTTCTTGCTCGACGTCATTTTTCCCTGATCATCATGCTTCTTGTTTGATCCCCTCAATTTGCTCAACTTCGATCGTTCTGAAACTATTCCTGCGTCCCTCGTATCTAAATAGGAATGGGACGTCGCGTGGAACTCGACGCCGTGCGCGGGCTGATGCTAGTGTGGATCACGCTGACGCACCTGCCGACGATCGCCAGCACTTACGTAAACCAGCCATTTGGCTTCGTGTCCGCCGCGGAAGGTTTCATTTTCCTTTCCGCGCTCTTTACCGGCCGCATTTACTTCCGCATGGCGCAGCACGACGGGTATCGCGCGATGACCCTTAAGCTTTGGTCGCGCACTCTGCGTCTGTACGGCTACCACGCGCTGCTGCTCGCGTTTGCGTTCTTGGTTGCGGTACCCATTGCTTCGCGCGGCAACCGCCCCGGCCTGCACAATCTTCTGGACTTCTACTTTATCGCTGGAGCGAAGCAATCCATCACGGAAGCCGCCTTGTTGATCTATCGGCCTCCGCTGCTCGACATTTTGCCGATGTACATCATTTTCCTGATTTTCACGTCGGCGGCCCTCTTGTTGGCGCCGCGCTTCGGGTGGAAGCCCATTCTGCTGACGGCGGTCGTGATCTGGATGTGCGCTCAATTTGGCTTCCGGCAATCCGAACACGCCTTCATGAGCAAGCTTGTTCCGACGCGAATCCCCCTGAACGAAATGGGCTCGTTTGACTTGTGGGCCTGGCAATTTCTATGGATCGCCGGGATATGGCTGGGCGTGCGCTGGGGGCGCGGCGACCTCGCAATCGAGACTTGGGCAGAACGCGCCCTGATTCCAGCGGCGGTGATCGCTTCGGCGCTGTTTGAACTGCGGCGCGCGATTTCGCATGGCCTGCAGCTGGGCCCGTACGAGTTTCTCTTCGACAAGTGGCACCTGGGCCCTCTGCGCCTGCTCAATTTCGTGGCCGTGGCGACGCTGCTGATTGTTGCGCAGGCGCTCTTGAAACCGTTGGCGATACGCCCGCTGGTGATGCTGGGGCAGTCGTCCCTTCAGGTGTTCTGCGTTCACCTCCTGTTTTGTTTTGCTGGACTCACTCTCCTAGGCAACGCCTCCATGTTGAGCGGTTGGCAGCAGTTCGGGTTGCTCGCAGCCACGTTTACCGCGATGCTGCTTACCGCCAAGCTTTTCTCGAAGGTCGAGGCCAAGCAGGAACGCCAACCGAAAACGGACGCTCCAATCGGCCTGCAGACCGGAACGACTGTGGCCGGACAAACCACGCCAGCGTCCGCGCCCGTGAGCCAAATCAGTAGCCCCATGCTTGCCACCGCCCCTACCCGGGGCGATTGACGAATTTTCGTGTACTTCGGAAGAAAAACGTAGTTATAAGCATCCTCCGTGGATTTCCCGGAAGCGATTCGCCTTGGGAGTCATGCTATGAAACCCATGTTTGCAGCCGCTGCCGTGCTGCTGTTCGCGAGAGCTCTGATGGGTGCCCCGCCCCCTCAGCAGCAGGGACCTGATCCCGTTTCCATCGAAGTACTCGCGGCTGAAAACGCGCGAACCGCGGCACTTGAACGAAATGACGTGCCCGCACTCGATAAAATTCTGGGCGACGATCTGACCTACGTGCACGCAAGCGGAAAAGTCGATACCAAGACGAGCATCCTGGAAGCGATTCGATCCGGGCAGATTCGCTATGCTTCGTGGCAAGTCAAGAGCATGCACGTGCGTGTGATCGGAGACACCGCGGTGCTTGACGGAGAGTATTTGGTTCGGGTGACCGACCACCGCGTGCAGCCCGATCCTTTTGACATCAATGTCTTAATTCTGTCGGTCTACGCTAAACGCGGCGGCCGTTGGCAACAGATCGCCTGGGAGTCCACAAGAGATGTCGCGTTGTCGCCTCTGCCAGCAAAGCAGTAGTGCGATCTTCAGAGTAGCTTCTTCGCTTTTTTCGAGTTGTCGCCTGTGTCGTTTCTACCGTGAGGGTCCGCCTGGCCGTCGCCTCTTTGCATAAATCGCCCTCACAACGCTCTGTGGTGCTATCTCCGGAATGTTGCTGGATGCGCCTAGTCGTCTTGCATTCTTAATCGCCTCCCGCAAAAAACGCGTCAAGTGGGCGCTCTTCAAAGCAACCGACTCATGGATGGCAACGTGTCGAACCTGCTTGCCAGTCCCTTGCAGGATGCCCTGCGGATCGGCCAAATCCACGCCGCGGTTAAATCCCAAGTTCACGTGTTTGGTGTATACCGCGATGTGGCAGAAGCTCTCCTTCAACCGCCCCGTAAACGAATATCCCATCGCAACCGCGTTGTAAGCGTCGTAGATTGTTTCCGTCGCCCGCGGCGACTCGCTCAGCACGAAACGCCGCACTGCCAAAGCCAATTTCACGATCTGCTCGTCATAGGCGGACAGAAATTCCAGCAACTCCGGTATCGGCGGTCGAACTCCCATCCGCACTCCTCTCCGGCGATCGTCCAAGGCTTCCCGAGCCAGATTCTAGCGAATCTCGACGCCTTGCGCGCGGCGATTCGAATGTTCCCACCGCAATAGTTTCATTCTCAAATTCTCCCACCCAACCTTTCGCATTTCCGCAGGTCGTTAGCCGGCCAGGTGCCGCGAGACTTGGGAGTAGAATAGGGCCCGCAGGACGCTCCTGTGTGGCGAGGTTCAATGATTCCACGAAATCTATTGCTTGCGATTGTTCTAGCCGGTTCTTGGACGACTGTGGCTGGCGGGGCGCATGCGGGCGAGAAGGTCGTGTGGAAGCCGGTGGAGTTTGCGATCGTGCGCTATAACGATGATGCGCCAGCTTCGTGGAATATGTATCACGGGGAAAAGAAAGGTTTGCTGCTGCTGAGGTTGTGGAGGAGATACCTGTTGGTGAATGTGCAGGAGCAAGAGGTCTACGAACTCGATCCGGACAAAGTGAAATTGCAGGGCGAGAATGTGGAATGGTCGCCGTCGGACCTTCCGACAGATCCGATTGAAACGTCGGAATGGAAAACACGAGATGTGGGACCCATGCGGCGCGTGAAATTCAGGTTTGGGAAGACCGGGAATTTTTTGGATATTCAGTTGCCGCTGTTGGTGAATGGGAAGCCCGCTTATTGAAGTGAGTTTTTTCGTATGTTTGTTCTTCGATTGCTTCCGGCGGCTTGGGCTGCTTTGGTCGTGCGTTGTGGTCGTGCCAAAAAAAAGAAAGAGGGACGCGCTAAAGTGCGCCCCTACGTTTATCCCTCCTGCGAGGCGCAAACTTTCCAATTATCAGCGGCGGTAGACGCCATAGTACCAGGGGATGCCCAGGGCGCCGGGTTCGACGGCTACTTCGACGGCGTCGCCGTCATGGAAGCGATCGAAATCGTCGAAGTCGACGGCTAGGCGTTCAAAACGCTGGCCGGGGCGCCAAGACCGCACAAGCAAGCGGCGGCTGCCGCGAACAATGCCTTTCATGTTGAAACGGCCTTCGACGGTGGTTGGATAGTAGGTGATGTTTTTTTGCGCGTCGAGGCGGCCGTTGATGAACAGTGTGGCCGCGAGAATCCATGGAAGTGGAATAAAGCCGGCGTAGATGCGCTTGAGAATTTCGATCTCCTGGCGATTACGGGCGCGCCGCTCCAGGACTACCGCCAGGAACAAGACTCCGAAAAAAATCAGACCGAAGAAAATGAGCATCAGGTCGATGTCGAGGGGCGGGTAGATCTGGCTGATGTACGGGAAGGCCAGCGAACCGAGGAGAAAAATGGCGGTGCGGAACACCAGCCTGCGGCGGAACATAACCTCGGCGGCAGCGGACGTAAGACCGCACGAGGGGCATTGATCGGTGGTTCGTTCGGAACCGCAATCAAGGCAGTGGGTCATGGCAAGTGGTGGCCGCGAAACGGTCAAAATAGCTGGCGACCGCGCGACGGTCAACCTCTAAGTGGGCTCGTGAAGGTCTCATGGACGAAAGTGCGTCCGCGAAGAATCGGCGATACAGGAACCTGAGCGGCTGACTTTCCCAGTATAAGACGCCTGCTCAGGTCGAGATCAGGGAAGATTGGAGGACAGCGAGGTGAGAAGTTCGCGATAGCGCTGTTGCTGCTCTTCGGGGACGACGACTGCGACGCCCATGCCCCGTCCGGGTTCCACGCGTTTGACGAAGCAATCCACTTTGACGGGTTGTTCGAGTCCGAGTCGCGCCGTGAAGCCCGCTCCTACCCAGAGCGGGTCGGCAGACTCAATAAACATGCCATTGGAGCTGATATCGCGCGTGCGGCCGCGGATGAGCGCCGAGCCCCATTCGATCTCGAGGTCGGCGTGAAACGAATAGCGGGGCGCCCAGCGGCGCTCCAGCCGTCGAGGATGATCGCCACTGCTCATCGACCCAATAGAACCCCCTGCCAAGGATTCCAGTGTGAACCGCCCGCGCGTTGTCGCTGGCTAGAATTGTCGAGCCGTCAGCATACGCCAAAACACGGTTCGGGCGATATGTCCGGCGAGATGCGGTTGTCTTTCCGAGCAGGCCTAGTAATCGAAGCTCTTCAGGCCCGCCCTATGAACACCGTGCAACGACGACTCGCTACTCGGGTTCCGTTTGGGCGGAGCGCGTAACGGCATGCTGGGTTGCTTCGTTCGAGCGGCGGTGGATTTCGGCTAGCAAGTACTTGCGGAGATTTTCGGAGACGATGCCGGGAGCGGCCAGCTCGCGGAGGTCGGAGACGGTGAGCTCCGGAAGATAGGCCAGAATTGAGGTGAGCGTGGACGCTGGATGCCGGACGAGAGCCAAGCGAACACTATAGGTGCAGGACCATTTACGCTGTTGCGCGATGCCGTAGATAACGTCGGGATGGAGTTTCTCGCGACACAGAACCTTGAGAACCTGGGCCTCGGTGAGATAGGGGTTATCGAGGACGACGGAAAGAAACTGCGGATGGCCTTCCGCCAAAAGGGCGCCTGCCACGCGGGCGGGGCCACGTCGAGCCAGGGCTATTTTTTGACCCAGCGGAAGTTGGGGAAGCCGACCGACGAGTTGATCTTCGGCGATCCGTTTTAATTCGGCCGGCGTCCCGGGCAGGAGCGCGAGTTGGGCAAGGTCCATTGGATAGAGGTCGCGGACCACACGGAGGCTCACCAAACGCGGGGTACGGGGATGAAAGGCTAGGGCATGCTTGACGCGATAATTTTTGAGGAGATCCTTGCGGCGAGCGACCTCTTCGAGGATTTCGGTTGGGATATCTTTCCTGGCCAGGAGGAGACGCAGATTCAGCTCATCGAGCGAGGGATTGTCGAGGAGGGCCAGGAGGATATCCACGGAGTGATGGTGGAGAAGCGTGCTTAGCTCGTCGCCCGTGGCGATGAGGGCCCTATCGCGATCTTGAGCGAGGAGGTCCACGGCAGATCAATCGCCCAAGCTTCGGACCGGACTATCTAAACAATTGATGGCCGCTTGGGCTGCAAACTCCGCGATGGGCATGGGCAATGGACCGATTCGCGCGTGCGGCGCCATTTTGGCTACTAACGCGTCAAACCGATCGTCGAGAAACGAGCTGCGGCCAAACACGCCGCCAGTCTTGGCAAGAAAAAATGATTGTTCCTGCAGTCCCAGTATTGCAATCACTCGTGCCGCCATTTCCGAGAGTTCCTCTGCGGCGAACTGGAGAAGGGCGCGCGCAGCATCATCGCCTTCGCTTGCGGCGTTCGCTACGAGCGGGAACACCTTGGGAAAGACGCTGTCCGCATTGGCCCGAATTTGGTCCTGCAGTTCGACCCAATTGCAATGGAACAGCTGCAGAATCTCGTTTCCGAGCGTTGAATTCTGGCCCCGCAACCAGTGACGCAAACTCAGCACGATGGCTTTTCGCCCAATGTCGTAGGCGCTGCCGGGATCCCCGAGGACCGGGCCCCAGCCACCTTCGCGAGCAAGGTTATCAGGCGAATTGCGGCCGAAGACCGCGGAGCCGGTACCAGCGATCACGACGACGCTGGGGATTTCCTGGGTTGCTGCCAGGGCCATGGTGAGATCGTTGGTGAACTGCACGGTAACATTAGGGAATTTCGGCGTTAGCATCCGAACGAGATCACGAGTAACTCTTGCCGCGCCGATACCGGCAATCCCACCGGCGATCGATACAACGGCGGAGGCGGATATTCCAGAAGCCGCAAGCGCCTTCTCCGCGGCCTCGAGCAGGGCGGCAAACGCGGCCTCTAACCCGACGCGAGTTGGATTCGAGGGGCCGGAGCGAGTGCGGGCTAGTATCTGGCGCGATTCGTCCATCAGGACGCAATCGGTCTTTGTGCCGCCGCCGTCGAATCCCAAGACATAGCGCATACCGAAAGAATAAGCGATTTCGAGGCGCAAATTGCGGCGCTGGCGGAATGGCGTTGCGAGGAGCGCATGGGCTGACTAGCTGACAGGGAGGGCTCACTAAGTCGTGGAGCCCGCACATACGGTACGAAGCGCACCTTTTTGGGGATCTGAGGGCATCGGGATTAGCTTTCGCTGCGGTCTGCCCTTTGCATCGGTCCACGCCTCAGTCCAGGCATTGTGGGACTTGGGCACGGGCAATAGTACCTGCGCTACTCGGGGGAAATTTAGGCCACGCAGATGAATCCGTGGTGGGTATAATTCGGGCCCGATGGAAGAACTTCTGCGACTCGCGGCGCGGTGTTACGGGATAATCCGCATCTTCAACCAGGACAAGAGATATGGAAAGTCCGCGGCGCTGAGGGTCGCGTAGAGAGATGCGCATTCATCCGATCGATCTCGCGATCGTGATCGCATATCTTCTCGGCGTGACCGCGCTGGGCATGCGGTTTCGCCGCGGGTCGCGGGATGCGCGCGAATATTTCTTGGGTGGGCGAACGGCGCCATGGTGGGCGTTGGCTTTCTCGATTGTCGCGACGGAAACTTCTACGCTCACGATCATTGGGACGCCGGCGATTTCTTACGGCGGGAATCTGACGTTCTTGCAACTGGTATTCGGGTATTTGATCGGAAGAGTGATGATCGTGTTGTTGTTCCTGCCTGGATATTTTCGCGGAGAGTTCCTCACCGCGTATGCGCTGATTGAGAAGCGGTTTGGAGCCAGGGCGCGAGCTGTGGCGGCGACGACGTTTCTGGTAACCCGCGCAGTAGCGGAAGGGGTGCGGGTTTCGGCGATCGCGCTCGTGGTGAGCGTCGTCCTTGGAACTTCGGAGCGCCTTGCCGTGCTGGTCGTTATCGCGCTCACAGTACTTTACACACTGGAAGGCGGGATGAAGGCGGTGATCTGGACGGACGTAGCGCAACTGCTGCTATATCTGACAGGGAGCGTCGTGACATTTTGGGTCTTGCTGCACAGTATCCCCGGCGGGTGGAGCGAGGTAACGCAAGTTGCAGCCGTTGCAGGCCACAAACTTCAGGTCTTTGATTTTTCTTTTCATTGGGCCACGAAATATACGTTTTGGTCCGGCTTGATCGGCGGCGCGTTTCTTACCATGGCGAGCCATGGAACCGATCAGACCATCGTGCAGCGGTTGCTGGCGGCGCGCGATCAGCGGGACAGCAGGCGTGCGCTTCTGGCCAGCGGTGGCATCGTCTTCATACAATTTGCGCTGTTTCTGCTGATCGGTGTTTTGCTGTATGTTTTCGCGCAGCACACGCCGTTGCTTGCGCCGGGTGAGCGCACCGATCGCATTTTGCCGTTGTTTCTGGTGCGCGAGATGCCGGCGGGCCTGGCCGGATTGCTGCTGGCGTCCATTGTGGCGGTGGCGATGTCGAATGCGAGCGGCTCGCTGAATTCGCTAGCAGCGTCGAGCCTTCTGGATTTTTCGCGGATGCGCGGACGTGATGCGGAGCCAGCGGACTTTTTGAGGCTTTCGCGGCGGATGACGCTGGTTTGGGGTTTGGTGCTGATGGGATTTGGATTTGTGAAGTGGGGACCTTTGTTGGAGGCGGGATTGACGGTCGCGGCATTGCCCCTGGGAAGTTTGCTGGGATTGTTTCTGCTGGGGACCCTGGATCTAAGGGCGAATGCGCGCGGGGCTTTGGTTGGCATGTTCGTTGGATTGGCAGCGATATTGTGCGTGTTCCGATTTACGGCGATTGCGTTTACGTGGTACGTGTTAATCGGATCCATTACAACATTTGCGGTCGGGGCGGTGGTGAGTCGATTGGTAGCAACGAAACAGGTTGAGGCTTAGGGCCTACGCGTACGGCGAACCCAATGAGATTAGCGGAGGCAGCTTGGGAAGTGCGACACCGGACATCGTAGTGAAGGCGAAGCGGCTGGAATTGGTGCGCGGGCTAGGCGCGTGGGCGTCGGGGGCGATTGTCGTGGGGACGATGATCGGCACCGGGATATTTCTGAAGCCCGCAGAGATGGCGCGCGAGGGAAGATTTGTCTCGGTTGTTTTTGCGGCGTGGATTGTCGGCGCGATTCTTTCTTTGTTTGGCGCGTTGTCCTTCGCGGAGTTGGGTGCCGCGATTCCCGAGGCAGGCGGCGAATACGCTTATTTGCGGCGGGGATTCGGTCCGGGATGGGGATTTCTGTTTGGCTGGACGCATTCGATCGTGGGGCGGCCATCATCGTTGTCGTCGATTGCGGCGGGCTTGGTGCGTTTTCTGGGATTTCTCTTGCCGGTAATCGCCACGCCGATTTTCACGCTGCACATCGCGATTCCCGGGCTGACTAGTTGGCTCAAGCCGTACGATTTCGTTTTTACCTGGGCGCAGCCGATCGCGGTCTTATGGCTTCTGGTGATGACTGGCGTGAACTATCTTGGCGTGCGGCTGGGCGGGGCGGTGCAGGTATTTCTGACTGCGATCAAGATTGTATCGGTGGCGATCGTGATCGGCGTGGCATTTTTTTCACCGGCGCCCCAGGCGCATGCGCCTGATCCGATCTGGCCCCCTGCGTTTAATGGCAGCGTGTTCAGCGCGTTTCTTGCAGCACTGGCCGCGGCGCTGTGGGCGTATGACGGGTGGGAAGACCTGAACCTAGTTGGCTCCGAAGTGCAAAATCCCGAGAAAAACTTTCCGCGGGCACTGGTGGGTGGTGTGGCAGTTGTCGCGCTGATCTATTTTCTCTTTAGCGCAGCATGTCTGAAGGTACTGCCTTTCGCGAGTGTTGCGGCCTCGCCACACATTGCTTCCGACGTGGTCGAGCACGTCGCGGGACGCGGCGCGGCGGCATGGATCACGCTGGCGATGGTGATTTCGGCGATCGGATCGATGAATTCATCGGTCCTGAGTGGTGCGCGTGTGCCCTACGCCATGGCACGCGATGGAATTTTCTTCAAGATCGTAGACGGCATCCATCCGAAATTCCGCACACCCGGGCGGGCCCTGATTTTCCAGGGCATTTTGGCGAGTTTGATGGCACTTACCGGCACGTTTGAAGAGCTTACGAGCCTGTTCATTTTCGCGGGTTGGATATTTTACGGGTTGGCGGTTGTGGCGTTATTCCGTATGCGGTACACAGAACCAGATTTGCCCCGGCCTTACCGCTGCTGGGGCTATCCATGGGTGCCGGGGATCTTCGTGGCGGGCGCCCTTGCTCTCACGGTGAACATCTGGCTAGAACGGCCAGGGCGCTCGTCGATTGGGCTGCTGCTGATTCTGGCGGGACTTCCCTTCTACAAATGGTGGGCGTCCCGGACGCGAAGCGCGGACACTATATCTGCGAGTACGCTGCCGGCGCCAGAATAAGATTGGTGATATTGGAGACAATGCTTTCGAACGAGTACCGCGGCAGGGCTTGCATCGCCTTCCATTCTGGTGCGTTCGCAAACGCCGACCACAACTTGTCGCGGACCGCGACACTCTCGTAGCTCAACATGTAGGTGAGGTTCGGCAGCCGCGGGCCAATCAAGGTATCGCCATAAAACACCTGGGAGAAACCCGCCTTCGCAAAGATGGCTTCTTCGCCCGACTGCATCATCTCCACTTTGCGCTTGTGATCCTGATCGGTAGGGCTCTCGTAAGTACGAAGCTCAAAGACACGCGGCCCGTTTCCAGCAGTCGCCGGGGGTAGCGTGATGCCCGGAATCTTTTCGAACGCGATCATCAGCTGGCTTTCGATGCGATTGTAGGCCGGTTGCACCGCGGGAGCATTCAGAAACGCGGCACCGGTTTTCATATACTCAGTGTCCTGCGCCAGCCGAGCCTCGAGCGTGATAAGGGTTTCAAGCGACGCGCTTGGGAGCAACACATACATCACCGGAGTTTCCGGGCCAATCGCGACGTTGAACACGCCGATGGGGGTGATGCCTAGACGATTTGCAGCGGATATCAGGGAGTTTTGAAAAAAGTCGTCGCAAAGCTTCTTCTGCGGGCCACTCGAAAGTTGGTAGCGCCGCAATTCATAAAATAGACGGCCTCTCCCGGCCGAACCGCCGGGAGCGTTCTGCCCTTCGGCGGCGGGGACGGCGCTCAACGTCGCAGCCGCCAGCGAAGAAGTGAGAAACGTTCGTCGTTGCATGTGTGTCCCTCCGGTTTGAGACCAAGCATTACGTTCGTCCTTGAATTATGCCCAGGCAGCGGCGCGCACTACATCGCTATTAGTCGTGATGGGCAGAATGGCACCTATGGCTTCAGCGCTAACTTCAAGAGAGGGCTTGAACGCCTTCGCCAGAACCTCGACGCCGGTCGCCAGGCGCGGACCTGGTCGCGAGAAGTAACCATTGGCTTCGAGGGCGTAGACGCGATGATTGCGAACGGCGGGAATCGCGTTCCATTGGTCAGGAAAGGACATGGTTCGGTATTCGTTTCGAGCTTGCTCGGCTCCGTAACCACAAGGAGAGATGAGCATGACGTCGGGTGCGGCTTCAACGATGTCCTGCAGGGCGACGCGAAAAGTGGGCTTACGCGAGCTGCCGAAAACGTCGATGCCACCCGCGAGCTCGATCATTTCGGGCACCCAGTGGCCGCCGACGTAGAACGGCTGCAGCCATTCGAGAAACGCGACGCGCGGCCGGCCGGAAACGTTTCCGACCAAGTTTTCGACGCGGCCGAGCTGTTCGCCAATCTTTTCGAGCAGAGATTCCGCGGCATGGCCACGCCGCGTTTCTTCGCCTACCCACAAGATGTCCCGCCAGACATCGCCAAGGTCCAGCGGATTGAGGCAAAGTACTTGCGGGCGTTGCGCGAACCGAGTGAGCGCGGTGGCCAGGTCGTCCGGAGAAGCGGCGCAAACGTGACACAAATCCTGGGTAACGATCAAGTCGGGCGCGAGTTCCTCTAGAGCCTCGGCGTCGACGGCATAGAGGCTTTCACCACGCGCGACATATTCGCGAACCAGGCGGTCGATTTCCGCAGGCGACGCATCGTGCGGAATTCGGGACTGGATGACCACGCGTTTGGTGCGGGCTGCGGCCGGGAAGTCGCACTCATGGCTGACGCCGACGACCTCGCGGTCGAAACCCAGGGCGAAGAGTATTTCGGTGGCCGAAGGCAACAGGGACACGATACGCATGACGAGAGACTTTAGCACAAAGGGAAAAACAGAAAAAACTCGGCACGTAGCTCAAGCTCGAGAAATCGATGCACCACACATCGGGTTCGGGGACGCCTACTTGTAAAGGTAATACTTGCGACGGAGTGTATCGAAATCGTTGAGTTGGTTTGACCAACTGGCGACGATTTGTTCCGGCGACGTGCCTTCTTGCAGCTGGCGAATGGTGTCGGCGTTGGCGACCAGAAACAGAAGCTTCGCCGGATCAAAATTGGTCGGATAAAGTTTTTTGAGGACGGCGGCGATTTCGATGCCCATGCTCATCGAGCGTACCGCTTGTTTGTCGGTGACTCGGACAGCCACGCCACCGCAACGCTGTCCCCCGTAGAGCCCAACAACAGGAATGAACGGCTGGCCGGTGAAGCGCAGCCCAGGAAGATGCCGAGCGTTCAGCTCGGTGGCGACTTCATCACCATTGATCCAGGGAGCGCCAAACTCTTCGAATGGCGTCTCGGTTCCGCGACCCACAGAGACGCCCGCGCTTTGCAAAATCTCGAGGCCGGGATAGAGGATCGAACCTTTCAACGTCCGCAGGTTGGGAGAAGGCGGGACCCACCGCGAGCCGGTGCTCTCGTAAAAATAATTGCGATGCCAATTCTTCATCGCGATCACGTGCAGTTCGCAATTGATGTGATTCTCAGTGTTGAGGAACTGAGCGAGTTCACCAATTGTGAGGCCGTACCTCACGGGAAGCGGATAGTACCCGGTGAAGCTGGTCTTGTCGGCGTCAAGAACCGGGCCTTCGACGACTTCCCCGCCGAGCGGATTAGGCCGGTCCAGCACATAGAAGGCGATGTTGTGCTTCGCAGCCTCCTCCATGCAGTACGCCATCGTCGTAGTGTAGGTGTAAAAGCGAACGCCAGCGTCTTGCACATCGAAGACCAGGGTGTCGATGCCCTGCAGCATCGCGTCGGTAGGCCGGCGCGTCTCCGCATAGAGACTGTAAATTGGCAATCCGGTCGCCGCATCCTTGGTGGAAGCGACACGCTCGTCGTTATTCCCGGCAAGACCGTGCTCGGGACTGAACAATGCGACCAGTTGAACTCCCGGCGCGTGAGAGAGCAGATCGACGGTGCTGCGCCCGAGCGCATCCAGGCCCGTGTGGTTGGTGATCAGGCCAACGTGCTTCCCACGCAGTGGAGCGAATTTCTCGGATTCGAGAACGTCGAGGCCGACCTGCACGCGGCCGGGGCGACCCGAATGTTTCGTGGTGCGGGCGGGCGTGTTAAATGCGCCACTCGTGGTGAGGGAAATCACCACTGCAGCGGTGCGCGTCAGCAATTGAGTTCGTCGAGCCACGGGGACCACCCTTCGCCACTCAAACACCAATGATATTGTGGAACGTTGCGGGCGGAGTTGCGTTGTTCACCTGATGTGCGTGTGCTATATACAAACTCTGTGTCTCGGTGCCACCGAAGGAACTTCTAATTGATGAAAGGACGCAGAGCTGGTGTTTTATTTTTGCTTCCTGCCGCACTGATCGTTTTTATGGCCCACACTTCCGCCAAGGTTCCTGACGCCGCGCAACACACAGCCGCCAAGAATGCGGGTGTCGGAGACCTATCACCCGAAGCCAGCAAGTGGGTAGAAACGACGCTGAAAAAAATGAGCGTCGACGAGAAGATCGGCCAGCTTCTCTTCACCACATATCATGGCAGTTTGACGCCCACCGACTCCGCAGCCTACGCGCAGATGATGCACGACGTGAGCGACCTGCATTGCGGCGGGTTCATTAACATTACACAAGGATCACCGCTGGGCATCGTAAAGAGTCAGGCGTATCCGACCGCGGTCCTCACCAACCAGTTGCAAGCAAAGTCCAAGCTGCCGTTACTGGTGGGCGCCGACTTTGAACGCGGCGCCGCGATGCGCCTGGATGAAGGCACGTCGTTCCCTACCGCGATGGCGCTTGCGGCAGCGGGCAATCCTGCCGACGCATACACGATGGGCAAGTTTACAGCGCTGGAGGCACGCGCAGTCGGCATCCAATGGATTTATGCTCCGGACGCCGACGTGAACAACAACCCCGGCAACCCGATCATCAATACGCGATCGTTCGGAGAAGATCCGGCGCGCGTGGCCGAATACGTGACCGCCTTTGTCCGCGGCGTGGAAGAAAACGGCGGCCTGGCCACTGCCAAGCATTTTCCGGGACACGGCGATACCGCCAGCGACTCGCACATCGACTTGCCGGTGATTCACGCCGACCGCGATCGCCTCGAGCGACTTGAGTTTGTTCCGTTTCGCGCGGCAATCGCCGCGGGCGTGGGCAGCGTGATGACCGGACACTTGTCTGTCCCGTCCCTGGAGCCTGATTCAAATACGCCTGCGACCCTTTCCTCCCACATCTTGACCGACCTTCTCCGCCACGACCTTCACTTTCAGGGACTGGTCGTCACCGATGCGATGGACATGGGTGGAATCACCGTGCGCTACGCCCCGGGCGAAGCGGCCGTGCGCGCCGTGTTGGCGGGAGCCGACGCGCTACTGATGCCACCTGTACCCGACGCTGCGTTCGAAGGGCTGCAAGCCGCCGTACGTTCCGGGCGCATTTCAATCGAGCGGCTGGACGCCTCGGTGCGACGCATTTTAGAAGCGAAAGCCAGACTCGGCCTCGACAAGAATCGTTTGGTCGACATAAACGCGATCAACCAGAAATTGGGCAGCGTTGCCTGGCAAGCTCAGGCACAGGAGATTTCCGATCGCGGAGTCACAATACTGCGCGACACCTCGCATCTTTTGCCGCTCGACGGAACCAAGCCCAACCGCGCGCTCCTGTTGGCATTCTATGCCGACCCCGAGCCGTACCCTGGCGAAGACCTGGAGCGCGAACTGAAGTCGCGTTTTGACAGCCTGACGACGCTGCGCGCCGACACCCGCTTCATCAATGCGGACACGCTGAAGCTGCCTTCGCCCGACACTTATGATGTAGCTCTCGTTGCTCTTTTTGTCCGGGTGAGCGACCGCAAAGGCAATGTTGATGTTCCGGCCGAACAAGCCGCGCTAGCCGAGCGCGTGTACACCGGCGGCAAACCGGTGGTCACCCTCGGATTTGGCAGCCCTTATCTGATCGAGCGCTTCCCGCAAGCACAGACCTGGCTTGCAGCCTTTGGGATCAGCGACGTCGCGCAGATTTCCATTGCACGCGCTCTGTTCGGGCAAATTCCCGTGCGCGGACATTTGCCGGTCACAATTCCAGGCGTAGACATGAAGGCCGGATTCGGGATGGAACTCCCCGCGAATCCTATGACCGTTCAGCCCGCCGACGTTCGCGGCGAAGCGCTCCTCCAGCCAGCCTACTCGGTGCTTGAGGCTGCCGTCGCGGATAAGGCCTTCCCTGGCGCGACGCTCGCAGTTGGTTACAAGGGCAAAGTCGCGATTCACGCCTTCGGCAATCTGAGCTATGGCGCGAATGCTCCGGCCGTGGACGTTCGAACCATGTACGACATCGCATCCCTGACAAAAGTCGTGGCCACGACAACCCTGGCAGCAAAACTAGCGGAGGGCGACTTCCCTGTTCCTCTCGATCTCGATGCCAAAGTCGAACGCTACCTGCCGGAATGGGCCGCAGGGCCGGCTGGACAAGACCTCGAATGGCGCCACAAGGTCACGGTTCGACATCTCTTGACGCACACATCCGGGCTCCCACCGTTCAAAGAATACTGGCGCACCTCCAAAAGCAAGCAGGAAACGCTGACACACATCTTCGCCGAACCGCTCGACTACGAACCCGGCACAAAAGAGGTTTACTCCGATCTCGGCATCATCCTCATGGCGGAGATCATCGAGCGCCTGACGGGACGCCCGCTGGACGAACTCGCGAGGACGTACATTTTCTCGCCGCTCGGCATGAAGGACACTACGTTCCGACCAGCAAAAAATCTCTGGCCGTGGATCGCGCCGACTGAATTCGACCGCAACCTGCGCAATCGACTGGTCCAGGGCGAGGTCCACGACGAAAACGCGTTCACCATGGGCGGCGTCTCGGGCCATGCAGGCGTATTCAGTACAGCACCCGACCTCGCAGCCTTCTGCCAGATGCTGCTGAACGGCGGTGTCTACGCTCATCGCCGTATCTTGAAGCGAGCCACCATCACCCAGTTCACCGTGCCGCAACTGCTCTCGAACGGGACGCGCACTCTTGGCTGGGTCGTCCCGACGGAAGGCTCGTCCAGCGGTCACTACTTCTCCGCGCACAGCTTTGGTCACACCGGTTTCACCGGCACCTCGATCTGGATCGACCCCGACCGGCAGCTCTTCGTCGTCCTTCTTACCAACCGCGTCAATCCCACTCGCGAAAACCAGAAAATCGCGCAAATCCGTCCCGCGCTCCACGATGCCATAATGCAAGCTCTGGGCTTCACAACTACGCCCGTTCCCACCCGTTAACGTTCTCGCACCAACCTGTGCTCTTTACGCGCTGTGCCCATTTTGGATTCTTAACGGCAGATATAATGTCAGGATGCCCAGCCTGCCCCCGGAGCGCCGGCGTACGGAGCACCGCAATCCAGCATCGCGCGGCCTCGATCGCCTGCCAACTGAGGTCATCCTGCGGTTGATGAACCGGGAAGACCGCAAGGTGGCGATCTCCGTCGGGCGCGAAATTCCGTCCATAGCTCGCGCCGTGGACGCCATCGTGAGCAGCATTCGAAAGGGTGGCCGGTTGATTTACGTCGGAGCGGGAACCAGCGGGCGGCTGGCGGTGCTGGACGCCGCCGAGTGCCCGCCGACATTTGGAGTTGCCCCGGCTATCGTCCAGGCGCTTATCGCCGGGGGAGGAAAAGCTTTGACCGGCGCAGTCGAGGGCGCTGAGGATTCCGCCCGCGACGCAGTTCGCGATTTGCGAGCGAGAAGGCTGAAGCCCAATGACATCGTGGTGGGAATCGCGGCCAGCGGCACGACACCCTACGTGTTAAGCGCGCTGTCTTTTGCTCGCAAGCGTGGCGCTACAACTATTGCTGTCACGTCGAACCGCAAGGCCCCGATCGCGCGTAGCGCGCGGATCGTGATCGCCACGGAAGTAGGGCCTGAAGTCGTTACTGGCTCGACGCGCCTGAAGGCCGGAACCTCGCAGAAATTGGTCTTGAACATGCTCTCCACGGCGGCCATGGTGCGCTTGGGGCACGTCTACGACAACTTGATGATCGACGTGGCCCTGACCAATGAGAAGCTTCGAAAGCGTGGCTTGCGGATCCTGACCGAAGCCAGCGGTGCGGGCTCGCCCGCGGCCGAACACGCTTTGCGTCAATCCGGACACAATTTGCGTTTAGCGTTAGTGATGTTGAAGAACGGCGTCAGTGCCAAGAGCGCCCGAGCGCGACTGGCACTGGCAAAAGGAAATCTCCGACAAGCTTTGGGGGAGTGAAAGCGAATGGACAAGTTCCTGATTAAAGGTGGAAACCCGCTGCACGGGACCGTGGCCATCAGCGGCGCGAAAAATTCTGCGTTGCCCTGCATGACTGCTTCTCTGCTGACAGCCGAAAAGGTCACGCTGCACAACATTCCGAAAGTCCGCGACCTGATCACCATGAGCAAGCTCCTGGCCTTCATGTCCGCCAAAGTTTCGGTGACCGAAATCCCCACCAGCGACTACGTTATCGAAGCCGTGACGCTGAACGATGCAGTGGCTCCCTACGAATTGGTGAAGACCATGCGAGCGTCGATTTTGACGCTGGGACCAGCGATCGCCCGCGCTGGCGTCGCACATGTTTCCCTTCCGGGAGGCTGCGCAATCGGCGCCCGGCCAGTGGACCTGCACCTCTCCGCCCTCGAAAAAATGGGCGCGGAAATCACCATGTCCCACGGTTACATCCAGGCGAAAGTGCCGAACCAGGGCCGCTTGAAAGGCGCGCACATTGTCTTCGAGAAGATCACCGTCACCGGAACAGAAAATATTCTGATGGCCGCCGTCCTAGCCGACGGCGAGACCGTGTTGGAAAATTCCGCTCGCGAGCCGGAGGTAACCGACCTGGTTGTGATGCTTCGAAAAATGGGCGCGCAGATCGAGGGCGATGGAACTTCCACGCTGCGTATTCTGGGCGTTGAAAAACTCCATGGCACCGAACACTCGGTGATTCCCGATCGCATCGAAGCCGGAACATTTCTCGTGGCCGGCGCCATCACCGGCGGCGACCTGACCATTACGAATTGCGCGCCGGAACATCTGGGCGCCATCATCGCCAAGATGCAGCAGGCCGGGGTGCGTATTGACGCGGTCGACAAAACCACGCTTCGCGTACGGCCCGCGCCGAAGCTCATCGGCGCCGATATGACCACGGAGGAATATCCGGGGTTCGCCACGGATATGCAGGCGCAGTACATGGCGCTCGCCACCCAAGCGGAAGGCGCCTCGGCAATCACCGAAACGATCTTTGAGAACCGCTATCTCCATGCCAGCGAAATGGTGCGCATGGGCGCCAATATTTCGGTCGACGGGCGGCGCGCGGTGGTGCGTGGCCCGGCCCCCCTCTCAGGCACGACCGTGCAAGCATCGGATTTGCGAGCCAGCGCAGGGCTAGTCCTTGCGGCGCTGGTCGCCAGCGGCGAGACCATCATCGACCGCGTTTACCATATCGATCGCGGCTACGAGCGCATCGTCGAAAAGCTTAGCGCCGTAGGTGCGAATATCGAGCGCGTCCACGAAAAAGACGCGTAAGCGGTTGTTTTTGCCGCACTTGCACCATCCGTATCACTGGACAGGTCCATTCTCTGACTCCGCCGCAATTGTCTGTCAATCCATCGTTCCTCCTCCTTCCAAGAGCATCCCGCCTTTGCAGTACGGTAGTACCAGCAAATCGCCAAAGTTTTTGCTACAATCGGCGCCTCGGAAGAATTTGCGGCAAACGCGGGGTTCCGCGCCGTAGTGGAGGCAAGCGAAATGGCCAACACAAATTTGCTGGCACGTCTGGATGCGGCGATCGCCGAGAAAAATCTCCTCAATCATCCCTTTTATCAGGATTGGCAGGCGGGCAAGCTCAGCCGAGAAGCACTGCAACTCTACGCCGCCCAGTATTATCGTCACGTTGAAGCCTTTCCCAAACACCTGCGCGTTCTCGCGGCGCGGACCGAAGGTCCGTTGCGCGACACGGTGCTGGAGAATCTCGCCGAAGAAGAAAATCCCGAAGGCCCGCATCCCAAACTCTGGCGTGATTTTGCGTCCGCCCTGGGCGTGGCTGAAGAAGACATCTCTTGGTGCCCGGCATTACCGGGCACGCAGACCGTAGTCTCCACCTTCCGCGAGATTTGCGGCGACCGTCCCGTCGCCGAGGCCGTGGCGGCTTTGTATGCCTATGAAGGCCAAGTGCCGGAGATTGCTTCAACCAAGATCGATGGCTTGAAGAAGTTCTACGGGATAGACCAGCCGGAAGCTCTTGCATACTTCGCGATTCATGAGGAAGCGGACAAAGCGCATAGAGCAGCCTGGCGCGGTTGGCTGGAAGAACACGCCGACGGAAACGAAGAAGAGATCGTGGCGACCGCCAAGGAGGCGTTGAATGCTCTATGGGGAGCACTCGATGCCGTTCACTGCAAGAAACGCGCGCCAGTGCATTGAAGCGCAAAAAAACGGATAGAAAACGAAAGGGCCCGGCGAACACTGCCGGGCCTTTTCCCTTGTATAGGTCGAATAGCTATTGTTCGGTGGTCGTGGTCCCGCCGCCGCCCGCTGCTTCCTTCTTCGCCTGCTTTTCACGGGCTTCGCGGATCAGTGCCTTGCGAGACAAGCGCACCTTGTTGCCTTCGATCGAAAGCACCTTCACCAGCACCTGGTCGCCGAGTTTCAGCTCATCGCGAACATCGCGGATGCGGTGCTCCGAGATTTCGCTGATGTGCAGCAAACCATCGGTACCCGGGAAGAGTTCGACGAAAGCGCCAAACTCCGCGAGCCGTACGACCTTGCCGAGGTAGGTCTTGCCGATCTCCGCCGAAGCGGTTACATCGCGAACCATCTGCAACGCCTGGTCTCCGCCGGCTCCGCTGGTCGAGAAGATGTGCACCGTGCCGTCTTCCAGCACGTCGATCTTCACGCCGGTGACTTCGATGATCGACTTGATCTTCTTGCCGCCCGGTCCGATCAGGTCGCGGATTTTATCCTGCGGAATCTTCAACTTGTAAAGCCGCGGCGCGTACGTCGAGATCTCGTCGTGATGCGAGCTCAGCGTCTTGTCCATGGTGTCCAGGATTTCCAGCCGCGCCCTCTTCGCCTGCGCGAGTGCTTCCCGCATCATCGGAATCGTTACGTTCAACACCTTGATGTCCATCTGCAATGCGGTGATGCCCGCACGCGTGCCCGCCACCTTGAAGTCCATGTCGCCGTAGTGGTCTTCCGCACCGGCGATGTCCGTCAGGATCGAGTATTTGCTGTTGTCGCCAACCACCAGCCCCATCGCGATTCCCGCGCAAGGCGACTTGATCGGCACACCGGCATCCATCAGCGCCAATGAGCCGCCGCAAACGGTTGCCATCGACGATGATCCGTTGGATTCAAGAATGTCTGACACCAACCTCATGGCGTAAGGAAAGTCCGCTTCCGGCGGTAGCAGGTTCACCAACGCGCGTTCCGCTAGCGCCCCGTGGCCGATTTCACGCCGGCCAGGCCCGCGCAGGAATTTCACCTCACCAACGCTGAACGGCGGGAAATTGTAGTGCAGTAAAAACCGCTTGAACTGGTCTTGTTCGAAGAGCAAATCAAGCCGCTGCATGTCTTCCTTGGTCCCCAAGGTGAGGGTCGCAAGCGCCTGGGTCTCACCGCGAGTGAACAATGCCGAGCCATGCACGCGCGGCAGCAAGCCGACTTCACAGGTAATCTTGCGGATTTTGTCGAACTCGCGCCCATCCGGCCGGCGACGCGCGTTCAGAATTTCGTCGCGGAAAATATTCTCTCGCAGCCTCTCAAACGCCCGCTTGGCCAGCGTGCGCTTTTCCTCGTCATCCTCGGGAATGGCATTCACGATCTCCGCTTTCAGCTCATCCACGAGATGATAGCTTTCCTTCTTCGGATGCTTTTCGGTATTCAGTGCATCCTTCAGCTTCGCTCCATGCTTCTTCTCGATCTCGTTGTAGAGCGCCTGATCAAACGGAAGTGGCGCCACCACAACTTTTTTTGGCTTCAGTTGCGCATGCAGTTCGCGAATCGCCGCCACGATCTTCTTGATCTCTTTGTGGCCAAATTCCAGCGCATCGACGACTGCTTCTTCCGAAACCTCCAGCGCCCCCGACTCCACCATCACGATGCCCTCTTCGGACCCCGCGATGACGATATTGAGCAAGCTGCTCTTCTGTTCGGAAACCGTCGGGTTCACCACCAGCTGCCCATTCAGCAATCCGACGCGCACCGCCGCGATCGGCGTCTCAAATGGCAGATCCGAGCAGTAGGCTGCAGCCGACGCCGAGGTAACCGCAATCACATCCGGATCATTCGCGCTGTCAGCCGACAGCACCATGCTCACAATCTGCGTCTCGTTGCGCCACGATTCCGGAAACAGCGGGCGCATGGGTCGATCGATCAATCGCGAGGTGAGTACTTCCTTCTCCGAAGGACGTCCTTCGCGCTTGAAGAATCCGCCTGGAATCTTGCCAGCCGAATAGGTATTTTCCCGGTAGTCCACAGTCAAGGGCAGAAAGTCGCGGTCGTTCGCCGTCGTGGACATGCAAGCCGTCGTCAACACCACGGTATCGCCGTATCGCGCAGTAATCGCTCCGTTTGCTTGTTTGGCGATCTTGCCGGTCTCCAGAATTAAGGGCCGGCCTCCAACTTCAACAGTCACCGAGTTCGGCGCTGGAATGCTCGTATTTTCAGACATAGATGATTTCCTTTGGCTCCGCGTTCGCGCAGAGCGTTCCGCAGAAATGCACTTCTCTGCTTCAACTGGAAGAGAAATGAGGTGAGTGTTTTGCGAGGCTGAAAAAATACGCCGACTACACCACGGCAAACTCCGTCCAAATTACCGACGGACGTGCAACGGTTCCACAAGCAGCGACACCGCTGCCATTAGACACAGTTCAAATTGTGGCTTCGTGGAAGCGCGGTAGCTTCGCTCCATTCCAGCAGAGCGGCTACTTGCGCAGGCTAAGGCGTTCAACAATCTCGCGGTACCGATCCGGGTCGCGGCGGTTGAGATAGTCCAGCAGGCGGCGGCGCTTGTTGACCATCATGATCAATCCGCGCCGGGATGCGTGGTCCTTTACGTGGGACTTGAGATGCGACGTCAGGTAGCTGATCCGTTCACTCAGAAGCGCAATCTGCACCTCGGGTGAACCCGTATCTTTAATATGGGCCCGGAACTGTTCGATCAACACTGATTTAGTTGCGCTCAAGTGCCCCTCTCCGTCGTCCCCTGAATTTTTCCTCTTCTCTTCGACTAATTCAGGCTAACACAATACTCACAAGACTGTAAAGAAATCACAATATGTGAAAATAATTCTCCTCCCGGTAGCACAGGCACTCTTGCCTGTGTCCACCACAACAACGGCAAAACCTAGCCCGCAAGAGTCCGCCTGCGACACGAGTATTTCTACTCTCCACGCACCTCTTGGAAGTCGTGCCCAGGCGTGGCACTATCACTGGCTGCCACCCGGCAGCGACCAGCAGCAAACTTTGAGGGAGATAGATCATATGCGAAACATCCTTTCATGTTGTACCGGCCTTTTCCTGTGTCTAGCGTTGTGCGCGGCGTGTTCGGCGCAACAAGACAAGAGCAAGCGCCCCAGCCCCCCAGCCAAAGCAGAATGCAAGCTACCCGGCGGAAAGACCGTTGCGATCGACTATTCCAGCCCACGCGCAAACGGCCGCAAGATTTACGGCGAGTTGGTCCCCTACGGCAAGGTCTGGCGGGCCGGCGCAAACGAGGCCACCACGTTCGTCACCGATACCAATCTAACGGTTGGCGGAACGTCAGTTCCCGCCGGCAGCTATACCATTTTCACCGTACCCAACGCCGACAAGTGGCAGCTCGTGATCAGCAAGAAAACCGGCGAATGGGGCACCGCCTATCCCGGCCCAGGCGAAGATCTAGCACGCATTGACATGAAAGTCTCCAAGCTGCCGTCACCGCTCGAAAACTTCACCATCGCCTTCGATCAAAGTAGTGGAGCCTGCACGCTGCGCATGGATTGGGAGACCACTCGCGCCTCGGTCGACATCGCCCCCAAATAATCTGTCCGGACTGCGAGCACGAGTTTTTTCCCGAGACACGCCGGCAGGCGGAATCTTGAAGGCGCCGCAGCGCACACAAAGCGTTACAATTTCCGACGCAGTTGTAGCGGCCGCTTTCTGAAGCGGGCGCCTTTTTTGACCGTGGAGATAACACCTCAGATGCCGGGCAATGGGGATGTCGAGTAATTGACAACGATGGACTTCGCTGATAGCTTGCCGCTCTCGGGGCTCCCGTCGCCGTGTCGCCCGAAGTGCGGCGGAGACGAGCCACTTGCTCAAGGAGGCTCATATGCCGCAGCAACGCTACGAAGTCGAATCGCTGGGCCCGGTCATCGTTGAGATCGAGAAGCGTGAAAAGTCTCTTCGGGCAATTCGATCATCCGTCGCAAAGGCCGACCGAAAGAACCTCGACCTGAGGCTGCAAGCGCTCGAAGAAAGCCGCCAAATCCTCTCGAACGCCTGCAAGACCGCGCCAAAAATGAACGCCTCCTTCGACGGTCCGCCGGAAGACTAATCGCGCGTCATCCCGCAGTCGAGCGTCGCTCAGAGATTGAGCCTTGAAATTTTACTTCCGCTGAGCAGGTGCGCGTGTTTCTCGCTCTCCGGTCGCAGCCCTGCTCCCGCAACATAAATAACCGACTCCGCAATCCCATCGACCCCTAGCGCCTTTTCAATTTTCGAATCCGCGAACGCCATCGTGCAAAACGGCGCCGCCCCAAGCCACGTAGCCGTCAGGCAAAATGTCTGGCACAAGTGTCCCGCTTCGATCAACACCGCCCGGTAAGCTCGAGCATAGTCATATTTCCACCGAGTGCGCGCGAACACCGCGGTCATGAAAACCACGAACGCCGCCCCCCCATACCAAAATTGATTCGCCAGATAGTCCGTGATCTGCAGCGAACCTGCTCCTCGCCGCAAGAGCTCCAGCCGATGATTTGCCCCGTTGTAGTGGTAGAGTCCAGAACGCAAACCGCTAACGTTGCGCGCCAGCACGTACGCTTCGATGGGGTGTAAAGCGCCCCCCGACGGCGACGTTTTTACCGCCACCGCTCCGACCTTCGGAATCTCAACCCACTTTCGCACTCCCCATGTCAGTCCCAATAGATTGCCGAGCAACGACAATTCGACAGGTTTCTTCGAGAACTTTCGCCACGTACGCCGCTCCACCAAGGCGCGCGAGAATTCAGAAGCAAAGGCAGGCGCCGGCAAGCGAACCTGTTGCGACTTGGGATAGCGTTTGACGGGCTTCGGGATCGGCTTCAATTGAGCCAGCCGCACTAACCCGCGGAATTCCTTGGCGGCATCGCGTTCGAACGGCAAATCCTTCGTCGACAAATGAAAAAATCCCGCCGCCGGATTCCATCCGCTCCACTCTTGAAGCTCCCTCTCGCCACGCGGGCGTTTTCGTCCCTGCCGCTGCAAGAGCGAATGTTGGGCAAGCATCTGCGCGGCTTTCCTCAGAGAGCCGGGTATGTATTCGGTCAAAGCTGCGTACAATGCCCGCAGAGGCCGTTCGCGGCCGAAAAAATGAAGAATCGTAGATGTGAGTGGACTGGCGGACACCCGCCGCTGCGTTAGAAAATTCTCAAAAACGAGCTGGTTATCCCGCCAGTAGGAGATCAAAAACGGCGCCCGCCGGTATCGAACCGCGCCAGGCCCCAGGCTACGATTCTTCCCGGGTAGCGCAGTCTGCAAACGCGCGCGCCTCACGGCCTTCGTGTGCCTGAGCCTTCTATTTCTCGCCGCCCGCAGGCTTGAGCGGCTTGAACCCGTGAGTCATCCGTCCACAGAATTCGGCCAGCTCCTTCCTGAATTTCTCTAACTTCTTAATCTCCAGGTCGATCGCCTTCTTGTCTGCGGCCGAAACCTTCGGACGCAGCGATTCCATTTTCGCCTGAGCCTTGTCAATTTGCGTCGCAATCGGCTTCAGGGTTACTTCCAATTTTCGCTTTGCCATATATCCTCCAAAGCAGTGAAAAATCAGCCGACGAGAAATAGGATGGGGACTTCTTAGATTCTGCGAAGTAACGTACTAGGCGCCGAGTCTAACGAACGAGTCAATACTCGTCAAGGTTTATGGCTTCCTTGCGCCCGTTCCGCCGCGCCGATCCCGCTGCTGCGCCACTCCGCCTACCGGATGCCGAACCGTCACCGGAACACCCATGCGCACCAGCAAATCCTCGAATCGCGCATCGCCTCGCAAAAACGCGAACTGCGGGTGCACCGCCACATTCACCAGCCGCGCGTTTCGTTCCGCGAACGCTTTCTCCAGCCACCCGAGCGTTTCAGCCTTTTTCTCCATGCCCGCATACAGCATCGCCCACGTGTACGGGGAAATATAGGTGCCGCTCGGTGCGTGCAGAAACTCCTGCAGTATTTCCTGCGCCTGCTCGTCCTTGCCGGCACGCGCGTAAGCCCCTCCCAGATCCGCTTTGTGCGACATATCACCCGGAGCGAGCGACACCATTTTGCGGAATTCTTCGATGGCTTGGTCGTACATTTTTTTCTCGATAAAGGCCTGCCCTAAGTACCCATGCGCCACCACAAACCCGGGGTCCATTCGCAGTGTATTTCTTGCCTCTTCGATGGCCCGGTCCGCATCTCCCGCAAGGTAATAGCACCATCCCACATTTGCATTGATGATCAGCGATCGCGGGTCAATCTCTCGCGCCAGCTTGATCTCCGTAATGGACTCTTCCCTCCGCCCTGTTGCCGCCAAAGTCAGCGCATACCAGTGCATCGCGGTGGCGTAACCCGGATTCAGCGCAATCGCCCGCTGAAACTCACTCTCCACTCCCTCCCATTCCAAATGATAAAAGCGAATCGCGGCCAGTGACGCATGCGCCTCCGCCAGACGGTCGTCCAACTGCAGCGCCTTCTGCGCCGCTTCCTTCGCTTCTGGAATCACTTCCGCGGGTGGCCGGATCTGATACGTGCTGGTATTGAGCAACCCATCCGCCAGCCCCGCGTACGCCGCAGCATAAGTTGGATCGAGCGAAATCGCGTCGTGGTAATAACCCACCGCCGCCTGTATCCCCTCCCGGGTCCGCTTCTCCGCTTCAAATCGTCCTTTCAAATAGGCTTCATACGCCTGCGGCACCACCACTCGTCGATTCGCCAATTGCGACGCCTCGGGCGCAGATAGTTCCACCTGAATTCCGCGCGCGATGGCCGTCGCCACATCGCTCTGCAGCCCCAGTACATCGGTGAAATCCCGCTCGTAACTCGCACCCCACAATGTCTGCTCGATCGATGTCTGAATCAGCTTCGCCGAAATCCGTACCCGCCCGTTCGCCCGCACCACGGAGCCCTCCACCACCGCGTCCACGTTCAAGTCTCGCGCAATATCCTCCAGCGACTTCTGCGTCCCCTTGTATTGCATCACCGAAGTCCGCGAAATCACCCGCAGCTTCCGGATGTGCGACAATTCCGTAATCAGCGCGTCCGTCATCCCATCCGAAAAATAGTCTTGCGAAGGATCGCCCGACAGATTCTCCAGCGGCAACACCGCAAGCGACTGGATCGCCCCAGGCACCGCGCTTGCTCGCCCGCGCGGCTTGGCCGCCTTCCACAACAACGCCCCAATCGCCAGCACGACGATTGCGAAAACTCCCACTCCGTACCACAGCCGCCGCCTCATCCGCGCGGCTCGCTGCTCTTCCTCATGCACCGCCAGTGCTTCCACCGGGATTCGCTGCGACCTCGACGCCGTCGCCGCCGCCTCCAGCGCCGCCCGTACTTCTCCTCCCGAGCGATATCGCTGCGTCGGATCCTTGTCCAAACATTTGTCGATCACCGACTGCAACACCGGCGGCAGCATCGGCGAAATCGCCGGCGGCGCCTCTCGCAAAATCGACGCGCTCAACTCATAAGCCGTACCGCCTCGAAATGGCCGCCGCCCCGCCGCCATCTCGTAAAGCACCACTCCCAGCGCCCACACGTCGCTGCGCGCATCCGCTTCCTCGCCACGCAGCAGCTCCGGCGCCATGTACGGGAGTGTCCCCGTAATCGAGTGCTGGTCGTCCCAGCCCTGATCGAATTTCGTCGTCTCCTCGCTGACTTTCTGCTCCATCCGCTTGGACAATCCGAAATCCAGTACCTTCAGGCGTCCCGAAGGTGTCACCCACACATTTCCCGACTTCAGGTCGCGATGCACGATCCCGCGCTCATGCGCGTGCGCCAGGGCATCCGCAAGCTGCATCCCGTTCCGCACGACAACGTCAGTGGCCATCCCGCCGGAAATAATGTCCAGGCTCAGCGAGTGCCCCTCCACAAACTCCATCGCCAGATAAGGACGTCCTTCCTCTTCGCCAACTTCGTAGATCGTGCAAATATTCGGATGGTTCAGCGCCGAAATCGTCCGCGCCTCTTGCAGCACGCGCTCGCGCACAGACGGATCTTCCTCGAGCGTCCGCAGCGTCAAGAACTTCAACGCGACGTCGCGATGCAACATCAGGTCATGCGCGCGATACACCACGCCCATGCCTCCTTCGCCTAATTTTTCAGTTATGGAGTAGTGAGAGATCGACCGGCCAATCATGAGAACAGACCGCGGCTCAGAGTTGACCACACCAGCCGCGTACAGGCAAGAGTTCCCAGCGGCGAATTTCTACAGCATGCAATTCACAATTCGCGTCCCACGATTGGCGAGTCCGCCGCGAAGGGCTTCGCCCTTGTAGGGGCGGGGCTTGCCGCGCCCGGCGTAGACACAACTCAAAGCGAACGATGCGTACAACGTTCGACTATCAATTGGAGCACACGAGTTGCCCTGCGACTCACCCGCCGGACGTGCCCTAAAATCCCGGCGACTTCCCGATGTCAGCTCTGCTTATTCCTCACCAGTGACAAAAACTCATCCCGTGTCTGCTTATTATTTCGGAACTCCCCCAGCATCGCACTGGTCACTGCCTGCCCATGCTGCTTCTCCACCCCGCGCATCTGCATGCACAAATGCCGCGCCTCAATGATTACGCCCACACCCTGCGGCGCGATCTTGTCCTCAATCGCCTTCGCAATCTGACTCGTCATCCGCTCCTGAATCTGCAACCGGCGCGCAAACATATTCACCAGCCGCGCCACCTTGCTCAACCCGATGACCTTGTTCGAGGGCAAATAAGCCACATGCGCCTTTCCAAAAAAAGGCAGCAGATGATGCTCGCACAAGCTGAAAAACTCGATGTCCTTCACCAACACCATCTCGTCATAGCAAACGCTGAAGGTAGCACCATTCAAAAGGTGATCGACGTTCTGGTGATACCCGCTGGTCAGAAATTTGATCGCCTTCTCATAGCGTTCCGGCGTCTTCCGCAAGCCTTCGCGCTCCGGATCTTCACCAATCAACCGAATAATCTCGCGCACGTGACAAGCAATCGTCTTCGCATCGCGCGGTTTACCTTCGTCGAGCAGAATCTCTTCAGTCGGCTTGGTCACGGTCTGTTCCCTTCTAAGCGCACTCCGTCTACTTCTGAGTCATTAGTTGCGTTCTCTCCAGCATATTCAAAACTATTGTTCGACGTCTCTTCCACCCGCACCCGTTCCAGCTTGGCCTTCGGAAACGCGCGCACCCGCCGAAAAATCTCCACACACAAATTCTCCGTAGTCGGCACTTCAGCGCGAAACGCCGGCACTTCGTCATTCAGCGAGCGATGATCGAACGCATCCAAAATTTCCCGCTCCACAAATCCATCCAGGTCCGCCAAATTCGCAATCATCCCGGTAGCCGGATCCACGTCTCCCGAAACGCAAATCTCCACAACATAGTTGTGCCCATGCCCAAGCGGGTTGTTGCACTTCCCATACAAACGCAAATTCTCCTCATCACTAAGCCGCGCGCTGTGCAACCGGTGCGAAGCCGCAAATCGATAACGCCGCCCCAACTCAATCTTCAACTCCCCAGTCGTCGCCACGATTCCCGCGTCTCCCACTTCTTCTTTACATCGTTACTTCATTACTTCTTTGCTTCATCACTTCCGCAAACAAATCCGCCGACTCATACAACCGCACGCGATGCAAACGCCCCTGCGTAATCTTCGGCTCCAGCAACTCCCAAATCACCCGCGCGACATTCTCGCAAGTAGGAATTAACCCAGCCAATTCCGGCACCTCATAATTCAAATGCCGATGATCCATCCGCTGCATCACCTCGCGCTCCAGAATCTCCTTCAACTCGCTCAGATCCAAAACCATCCCGGTAACGGGATCAGGCTCACCCGCGACCGTAACCTCAAGCGTGTAGTTGTGCCCATGTCCATGCGGGTTATTGCACTTCCCAAACACGCGCCGGTTCTCCTCCGGCGAAAGTTCCGGATTGTCGTATCGATGCGAGGCAGAAAACTCAACTTTACGCGTCAGTAAAACCATCGCTCTCCGTTAACGAAGCGTCCCAGGAACCCCGACCGAAACCTCCCGGCCCTTCCATTCCACTTTGCCCTTCACATGCGCGCGGTACGACGCCCACAACACACCCGCATACAGCACCACCGCCGGCACATAGTAGAGGATGAGCGAACCTCGATATTGGTTACTCGGCAGCTCCAGGCCATATCCGGCCTGCCGCACCAGCAACAAAACCACTCCAGCCATCAGCGCAAACGGCATAAATAGCCCGACCGCAATCAGCAAAAATGGAATCCACGGCACCGCCGCAAAAAATTCCCGCACCACCGCGCCGCGACTTCCTCCCACCAGCAAATACAAATTTTTCTTCCACCCTTCCCACATCGCCGCAAACGATCGGTACATCCTCGCGCGAACCACATCCTTGCCCGACCCAAACCAGATCCGATATCCCGCAGCCTTCGCATTCCGAGCCAGCGCCACGTCCTCCAGCACCTCCCCAGCCACGGCGCCGTGTCCTCCGATCGCGTCATAAACGTCACGCCGAATCATCAGGAACTGGCCATTCGCGGCAGCCACTCGAGAAGCCGGATCGTTCACATCCTTATAAGAAAATCGCCGAGCCAACCGGCAATACACGAATGGGATCAGCGACTTCTCGTACCAGCTCTCGGTCACCTGCTCCGGTGAAAACGAGACCAGCGCAGCGCCAAACTCCCCGGCAATCTCCAGCGCCCGCGCAGAGGCGCCCGGCAAAAGCTCAGCATCAGCATCGGTAAATAGCAACCAGCCATTCGCAGCCTCGCAAGCCCCCTTCCAAGCCGCATTGTTCTTTCCCAGCCACCCGGCAGGCAGCCCGGGCGCCTCCACAAGTCGCACGCCACCCAGCTCAGCCGTCAGACCACGAACCACGCCAGCGGTCCCGTCGCTCGACTGGTCGTCCACCACCAATATCTCCGCAATCTCCGGCTGCCGAGCCAACCCCCGCACGCACGTCGCGATCACCTGCTCCTCGTTCCGGGCAGGCACAATGGCGGTCACGCGGTCCCGAGCGATCTCTCGCACCGGCGGCCTTGCCGACGCCTGAGCAACCGGTGCGGTCTTATCCCCTGTAGGGGCGGGGCTTGCCCCACCCGGCGTCAACCCCGCCACGGTATCTGCCGGGAGGCGCGGCGCCTCAGCATTCGTCACACAATCCTTTAATCGGTCGGGTTCAATAGGCATCGGGGAAGCGACAAGGGGACCGTTTTCGATCCAACCGGGATAGGTTAGTATAACACTCGATGACAATCGGCCGAAAACTCGTGAACTGGGTCGCGCTGGCCATAGTAGCCGCCATAGTCGTGGCCTTCGCTCTACCCAGCTACCGCCAGGGCGAAGCCTCCATCTCCGGCAAGACCGCCGAAGACTTCCCGCTCGACCTCTCCGGCAAGCCCACCCGCCTCTCCGACCTCCGCGGCAGGGTCGTCGTCCTGAATTTCTGGGCCAGTTGGTGTCCACCCTGCGTCGAAGAGACCCCCGCCCTCAACCACCTCGAAAAGTACATCGCCTCGCGCAATGGCATGGTCCTGGGCGTAAGCATCGACGACGACCATTCCGCCTACGAAAAGTTCCTCCTGGATCAAAAGGTAGGTTTCGTAACCTTCTCTGACCCCGCAATGAAAAAAATCGAACACGACTACGGCACCACCATGATCCCCGAAACCTACATCATCGACCGCCACGGCAAAATCGCCCGCAAAGTCATCGGCCCCCAGCAATGGGACTCCCCCGAAATGCTAGCCTACTTCGACGCCCTCCTTGGCCAATCCTAGCGACTCGAATGTCATCCCAAGCTCCCACGAGGGATCTGCTCTTTCTTTCCTTTCCGTCTCCGCCCGGGTGCCGCACCCTTGCTTTTCAAGGGTGCGGGTTTTGACTCTTCCCTCCCCCTCACCGGCAAGCCCCCCACCAGCTGTTGGCAGTAGTCTTAGGACTTCGAGTCGTAGGCGTTCGCGCAATGGAAGCCAGTCCAGCGGAAATGCCGCATCGAGACGGGTGAGCAAAATTGCAAGTCTCGGACGGAACTACCTGAAATAATTTACGAGCATGATGGTTCGGTCGAACTGGTCCATTTGAACGTAAATTAGCGTTTTTCCATCTGGCGAGATCGCGGGATTTAATACGTGCTTTTGAAAGACTAGCAGCGGAGAGAGTCTTTTCGTTGCGAATTCGTAATACCAGAGCCGCTTGCTTCCCCCAGTATTTCCATCGATGAAGTAAATACCTGCCGGGGCCAGCGCCCAGTTGCACCAACAATCGAGGCCGGTGCCTTTCATGACTGATATTTCGTCGCCTCCCCTGTTGGGCACCTTCAGTATCTCGTCGGAATGTATCGTCCTCGTAAAGAACACATACCCGTCTTGCGACTCGATCGGACCCATGCCTCCTTTTGTTGTCAACTGAATGGGCGATCCGCCCCCAGCAAGCACCTTCCAAACCTGCGTAGGTTCGTCGCCGCGATTGGAAGAAAAATAAATCCATCGATTGTCGTGCGACCAACTCGGCACCGTGTTGTCCGCTCCAGGAATAGTGGGGACTAGGTGCGCCGATCGCCCAGCAACATCTGTGGAATAGATCTCACTGTGTTCTGCCGGGCGGTAATCGTAGGCCACGAAGCGGCCATCGTAAGACCAACGAGGCGTCCCGGACATGCCGTTCAGAAATGTAACCTGGGATTGACTTGAGCCGTCGCTGTTCGTGGCCCAAATTTCGAAATAACCGGTTTGGCTGGATTCAAAAACGATTCTGCCGCCGTCGGCGGAAAAATAGGGCATCCCCTTTTCGCCTTTCGAATCCAAAAGTATTTGGGGAACGCCGCTCACGTGCCTTGGGTCCGCCAGCCGAACGCGCCACAGGTTTACGCGGGCAACTTCGTTTACGTAAACAAGGCGGTCTCCCTTCAAGGCCACGGCCGGGGTAGAAGCGGATGTTCCAACGCCCTCGACACGGCGCAGCGATCCGCCCGAAACAGAAACACGCCACAAAGTGGTAAGGCCTGCATGGGCGGAGGAGAAGATAATTTCCTTGCTGTCCGGGGTCCACGCGACGCGTCCTTCCTTGAATTGCCGATCAAACGTGAGTCTCTTAGGTTCACCACCTGCGGCCGGGACAACATATAAGTCGTCGACAAAGCCCGGGCCGCTGGATCGAACGAATGCGACCAGACTGCCATCCGGCGCAAACGAAGGAGACCAATCGCTGCACTTCGGCGGTGGCGCGGTCAAAATTCGCGTCGATCCATCTTCGAGGGAAAGGAGAGCGATGGAAGGACGTTTTTGGGAGCTTGTTAGGGTACTGATGGCAAGACTCTTGGCATCGGGCGACCAGGAGAAAGTCGCGGGCATATCCACATGTTCGGCATATTCTGCGGGCATTTCGTACACCTTTTTGGGAGTGCCGCCGAGAGCTGGCAAGACATAAATCGCGTACCCACGCGACAAGGAATGGGCAAAGGCAATGGACCTGCCATCAGGCGACCAGACCGGGCAGCAGTCGTCGCTGCTTGTAGTCAGGCGCAGAAGCTTTTCGCCACCGATGATAGCCGTATAAATTCCTAAACCTCCCTCTCGATCATCCGCTCGCACAAAAGCCACCTGATTGCCATCTGGAGAGAAGGCAGGGTCATCCTCGATTCCAGCCATGCCGGTGAGCGGGACGATTTCGGGCGTCTTCATTGGCGCCACTTCCGTTCTTCTGAGGCGAAGAGCGGCTGTGAGGGAAATGGCGAGAATGGCGGCAATCGCCGTCCCGAAAGCGATGCGTCTCGCTCTCGCTGGGCGAAGGAAGACTTTCTCAGGTACGACGGTTGCTCCGGGAGTGAGAGGGAGGGGATCCGTCGAAGATTGAACTGGGACGATGAAACGGTATCCACGACGCGGCAACGTTTCAATGAACCTGGGCTGATCCGCCGAATCGCCCAACACTTCCCTGAGCCGATTCACCGCTTTATTCAAGCCGTGGTCGAAGTCCACAAACGTGTCGGAAGGCCAGAGCCTCCTCTTGAGTTCTTCGCGGGTGACGAGCTGACCGGGACGCTGCAGCAGAATCGTGAGCACCTGAAAGGGCTGATCCTGCAGGATGAGCTTGTGACCGTTGCGTAGGAGCTCCGCGGTCTGCAAGTCCAACTGGAACTCGCCAAAACGAACCTGGTGACACACCTGACCTGGCCAGGCCATTGAGCCGCTCCGTTTGGCTCAAGAGCCTAGCACGAGCTCTCCGTGCCCGCAAACCAACAATTGGCCGTTGCGCTTAGAACGGACTGATTACACAAGGCTTAGCTATGGGACAAACACGCCACTTCCCTGGGACCTACCGGGAATTGACGCTCTAGACCTTCACCACCCAAATTCGGGCCAGCTCTTCGCAAACCGTATGCACGCTTCGCTCGACTCTAATTGCTTGCTTAGGCGGCTGCTCATTCTCTCCTGTTTGTTTGTTGAGACCGCGCTTAGCCCTCCAGCACACCCCCGACCGCAAGATTCCGCCGCTCCCTTACTTATCACCAATCTGAAGATTCGCGCAGAATCAAATGAGTCGTCCGCCAAGCAACACCTGATCAATTTCCTCTCTCAAGCCGATACCGTGGCCCCAGGCTACAATATAGCGCTGGAGTGGGCGCGGTCAGCGGCTTCCCGAAACGACCCCGATGCCCAGTTCATCCTGGGATATCTCTATGAGTATGGTCACGGTGTCCCTCGCGACTACACCAAGGCCGCAGAGAATTATGAAGGGGCTGCTCTGCAGGGACATTCGACTGCTCAAAATTATCTCGCACGCCTTTACAGTCGTGGGCTCGGCGTTCCTAAAGACATCACAAAGGCGTTCCGCTTGTTTCAGGGTGCCGCCCAACAAGGGAATCGCATTGCCCAATGGAACCTTGGTCATGCTTACTACGAGGGTGTTGGCACTCCTCGCGACCTAGCCCAAGCAGCCCGTTGGTTCAGAGCCGCTGCCGAACTCGGTGACCCCCTCGCACAACACGATCTGGCGACCCTTTATTTTAGAGGTCAGGGTGTACAAATCGACTACGCCGAGGCCGCGCGATGGGAACGTTTAGCTGCAGAGCAAGGCAACGTCGATGCTGAGACGTGTCTCGGGTACTTTTACGAAACCGGTAAAGGTGTGCCGCTCAATTACGTCGCCGCATATGCGTGGTACTCTCGTGCTAGCTCGACCAGTAACGGCCTCGCTTCCAGACGCCGCAAGTCCCTCAGGCGTCTTATGACCCCCAAACAGCTCGTCGAAGCCAACGGCTTTTTCAATCCAAAAGCAGCCGCCCAGTAATCCAACTCGCCGGGTGCCCCAGCCGGGTGCCGGTGCCCCAGGTTCGGTTTTTGAACCTGGGTCTTGGGGTTGCCGTTCCTGCCCGTTTTCTTCTCGTTCGAGGCCGGGTGCCGCACCCTTAGCTTTTCAAGGGTGCGGATTTTGACCTTTCTCTCCCACTCACCGGCAAGGCCCCCACCAGGCATGCGCTTGCCGCTCCACCACGCTGAAGTGCCCGTAATTGCAAATATTCGTGCCGCGCTCATCACTCCGCCACTCCGCGGGCATGCCATCAATCGGACATCGCTCCGGAGCCGTCTCATGGTCAATCCCCATCCTACCCTAACACCCTAGCATGCCGCCCTTGGTCTTTGCGTCCGCTGGGTGTCCGATTCGAAGAGTTCCGATCTGTCGCTCCACGAATGATTTGACGGACCAGAAAACGAGCGAGACGTTTCCCGATTTTGGAGTTTAAGTACTGAATCCGCCGTTGAAGAGATTCGAACGCTTCTAGTTCTCCGCCCCAGATGCAAGCTCCGACTATGTTTCGCTCGTCTAAGTCGTTCGAATAACCACTAGGTAAAATAATCTTCTTGACTTCATTCCAGTTTCGTGTATACTGATCCTGTTTCTGCGAATTAGGGGGAGGAGAAACAGGAAGGCTCCCCGTGTTCGCGCAACCCGCCCCCAAGCTTCTCCCCCAATCCTTACCTCGATCCGTCGCTACATCCTTACTTCGCTTCGGTCTCCGTTTAGCCCGCAGCCTTCAACTTTCGACCGTAAACCTGCTAACCCTTGTAGAATCCGCACTTTTGCAAAATTCGCCCATAACTCCTTCAGAATCCGCACTTCCAAATTTCATTGGACTTAAAGTCCTTTAGAATCCGCACTTGCAAAAAATGGCGGGGGGAGTGGGGTGGGCTGTTAACCAGAATTCTGCCAACTCAGTGCTGGCCGCTGCGAAATTCCTCCACGATGTGTTCGCTGGTGCGCATCGAGAACGCCAGGATCGACAGGGTTGTCGTCTTGTCGGTGCAGTTCAGGAACACGCTGGCGTCGGAAACGAACAGGTTCGGCACGTCGTGGGTCTGGCCGAATCGATTGATCACGAAATGCTTTGGATCGTCGCCCATCCGGCACGTTCCTGTTTCGTGCAGGCTGTACCCGGGGATTTCCGGATGATCGCTGCAGCCTTCGTATTCTCCGCCCGCGGCCTGCAGGATTTCGCGGCTCACCTGTTTGGCGTGCTCCCACATCTTCAACTCGTTGCTGCCCCACTGAAAGTGCAGCCGCGCCGCGGGAATGCCGTAGGAGTCTTTCACTTCCGGATCGATGTCGACGAAATTCGTCTCCGACGGCAGCGAAGGCGCCTGAATTCCCAGATTCACCGGCGTGGGATACCGCCGCTTGATCTCGCGTTTGAATTCCGAGCCAAACCCTTCGATGCCGCGCGTGTCCGGAAATTCCTGGCAGCCTCCACCGGGATACATCGAATACCCGCGAATGAACGACTCTTCATGTGGATTGCGCAGATTTTGCCAGCGCGGCAGCCACGCAATCTCGCACGTAGAAACATTGTCTGGAAAGCTCGGCTGCCCCAGCAGTTGCGGCAAATATCCGTAAGCGGTCGTCCCGTACATGTGATCGCAAAGGTTGCGGCCCAGCTGCCCGCTGGAGTTCGCAATCCCCGCAGGCCATTGCCGCGACTTGGAGTTCAGCATGATGCGCGCGCTCTCCACGCTCGAAGCCGCCACCACCACCGCGCGGCCATACACCTCCACCTCTTGCCGGCTGTGCCGGTCGACATACGCGACGCCTGCTGCTTTTCCGTTCTCATCCACCAGAATATTTTTCGCCAGCGCGTTCGTGCGCAGCTCCAGATTTTTCGTGGCCTCCGCCGCGGGCAGCAAATACCTGGGCGTCGAGAAAAACGACCCCGTGTCGCAACCCTCGGTGCAATTCCCGCAAAAATGACAAGCCGGATGCCCCTCATGATTCACGGTCAATTGCGCAATGCGGTCCGGAAGATATGGCACGCCCACTTTTTCCGCGCCCTTCTGCAAAATCCAGTCGATGCACCGGAAATTCATCGCCGGCAGATAGTCGCCGTCCGGATTGCTCGGCCGGTTCTGCACCGTGCCCGCAACACCGATCAGCTTCTCCACTCGCGTGTAGTAAGGCGCGATCTCCTCGTACTTCACCGGCCAATTCACGCCGAACCCGTCCAGACTTGCCGCCTGGAAATCGATGTCGCCCATCCGCGCCGCGCTGCGTCCCCAGAAATTCGTCTTCCCACCCACCGCAAAACACCGCGGCCACATCCACTCGGTTCCGGGCGCCGTCGTGTAGCTGATCTCGTGCTCCCAAATACCCTCGGTGTATTCGTTGTCCATGTATCCGTACGACCCGGCACGTTTTTTCGGATCACCAAAAGCCCGGTACTTCATGTCGTAAGGCATGCGATGATTCCGAAAATCCTTGGCCGGATTCAGCGCGCGGCCAGCGTTCAACGCGCAAACCTTCAACCCTGCCTCGCAAAGGGTTTTGATCGCCATCCCCCCGCCGGCCCCAGTTCCGATCACCACGACGTCGTAAATCTGTTTCGCCATGCGAACCCCTGTAGTGACCGATCTTTAGATCGGTTCCGACACTCTCTTGAAACCCGCACTCGAACGATCACTCCGAAAACAAACTTGCCAGGCCGACAAATCTCAATATTTCGGCGGGGGCAAATGCACATGCTCGCGATCATTCACGTGAGGACAACTGGGCGATTCCGAATAAAATCTCAACCCGGGATAATCCAACTCTTCCAGACCAACCCGCGAGGTATAGAAGCCCATCAACGTGTATTCCCGCATGAGCGCAAAAAACACGCGCCCATCTTCCTCACCGTCGCAAAATTCCTTCTTGTAAGCCAGGCGCCGCAGAATCAAGTTCTGCTGGCCAGGCTCCAACTCAATAAAAGGTTTCGAGTACAAGCGCTCCGAATGCGCGTCGAGCCAACCCAAGCCAAACCGGAACTTGTACTGCAATGTCGGATCGCTCCAGACCATGAAGTCGACGAACTCGCTAACGCCAGCCTCGCGCGCTCCCGCCCCGCCATCACTCGGAAGTATCATCTCCGTCAACCGCTCCACCGCGCGGTATTCACTCGCGGAAAAAAACTGGGGCGCGTAGGTCGCGCTGCGAATCTGCGTGGAATCCGCGCTCACATGCTCGCAGGCAAACGTCCAACGGACGAATCCCGTAAATCGCGCCGCCACCGCCGCAATCGACAAGATCCGCAAAACCTCTCGCCGCTCGATTCCCTGTCCGGCCATCGCTTCGCGCCATCCTCTCAGCTTCGCGGAAGGGCGCAGCACCTTGCCCAGAGTCGAAGGGTGCACCCCAGCTCAGCAACCGAACTAAATTGTGCCAAACACTTCACGCCAAACAATTCACGCCAAATACGTCACGCCAAATACGTCACGCTTTCCTCAATCAACTTCTTCGTAGGACCATGCGGGTCACCCGCACCGCTATACTCCACCGAGCAAAACCCTCGATACCCGCTGGCCTTCAGAATTCCAAACGTCTTCGCCAAATCAATCGGGAAATTCTTTCCGCTCTGGTCGAAATCCCCATCCTTCACATGGCAAATCCCATAAGCATGCTGAAACATCGCTTTCATGGCCCGATAGTCGAAGTCAGCATCCCCGCTCATCATCGAATTGGCGAAGTCGGGCAGCGCATGCAGGTACGGACTTCCGACGCCTTCGATCACCTTGACCACAAAGAACGCGTCCTCGCTAACCAGGTTATCGTTCTCCATGTGCACCACCACATTCTTCCCCGCCCCATATGCAGCAACGTCCTTCAGACTCTCCACCGCATTCGCAAGATTCGGCGCAGCGTTCGCGGCGGGTGACATATTCGTCCGGATGCTGGGCGAACCGATACTCACCGCCACATCCACCCACTGCTTGGCATAGGCCACGGCCTCCCCGCGCGTCGCCCGATCCGCATCGTAGAAACTCTTCTCCTGATCGACGGCAATATTCACGGCGCGCACGCCAGACTTCGTCAGTGCATCGCGAAAACTCGCCAGATATTCCGGCTTCACCGAAGCGAAGTGCAGGTTGTAAGGTTCAATGCCGTGTACGTTAAATTTCTCCACCACATATGCAGCAAAATCCTTGAGATCCATCCCCGGAACTTTCGGGTCGCGGTCCGTATTCGTTGACGCGATGATGTACGCGCGAAATGGCCAAGCCGCGACAGCCATTCGTTCGCGTGGCTCGGTAGGAAAGTTCACATGCGGCTGGGCGTCCGTCGCCAAACCGGCGGCCTTCGCCAAAGGCGGAAACAGCGCCGCTCCCGCAGCGACCGCGCCCAACTCTCTCGTAAATGCTCGCCTCGTCAGCATGGTCATGCTTTAGGCCTCTCCCCGCCGATAACGCGGGCAAATACTACCACGCATCAACCTTCAACAACTTCCGTCAACAACTTCGCCCACTTAGACGCCAGCGCCCACAATGAAATCGAACCACAAATCAGCGATACTTGATTTTCTCTGAATTGCGCAGCAGCGACACGCTCGCAGAGGCCGATGCCGCCACCCCAAACGCAGGTAACCTCACCAATCCCGATCGAACCTGCCTCCCCGCAACCTCCGCTGCACGCTTCCAGCAAGCGACTGCTCCCGTGGCTGATCGCCGTGGCCTTCTTCATGGAGTCGCTTGATACCACCATCTTAAACACTGGCGTCCCGACCATCGCCGCCGCGCTCCACGTTGCTCCCCTGAGCATGAAGTCGGTGCTCGCAAGCTACACGCTCAGCCTGGCGGTCTTCATCCCCATCAGCGGCTGGATGGCCGACCGCTTCGGAACCCGCCGGGTATTCTCCTCCGCGATCGGGCTCTTCACGCTGGGTTCATTTCTCTGCGGCATCTCCAGCAACATTCACGTGCTGGTGGCCTTCCGTATCCTGCAGGGCTGCGGCGGGGCCATGATGGTCCCTGTGGGCCGGCTCACCATGGTGCGCACGTTCGCAAAGTCCGAATTGATTCGCGCCATGAGCTTCGTTGCCATCCCCGGTCTGGTCGGCCCGATGCTGGGTCCGATCGCTGGCGGCCTGATCGTCGCTTATTTTCACTGGCGACTCATCTTTTTCGTGAACATTCCGATCGGTCTGGTCGGCTTATACCTCGTCAACCGCCATCTGCCCGACTACCGCGAAGAGCACACCAATCCTCTTGATGTCGTTGGCCTGATTCTTTTCGGATCCGGGGTCGCGTTGCTTTCCTATGTCCTCGAGGTCTTTGGTGAGCACTTTCTGAGCACGCCCGAAATTCTCGGGCTTCTCGCGGTATCCATCGCCCTTCTCGCAGCCTACGGATTCCACGCCACCAGAGCTGCGCACCCCATGCTGCGCCTTGCCCTCTTCCGCATCCGCACCTTCCGCGCCTCCGTGAGCGGGAGTTTCCTGACGCGCCTGGGAATTGGCGGGATCCCGTTTCTATTCCCTCTGCTGTATCAGGTCGGCCTGGGTTTCACGCCCATTCAATCCGGCCTACTAATGATGCCGCAGGCCTTCGCGGCCATGAGCCTCAAGCTCACCATGCCGCGGATTTTGGCGCGCTTCGGCTACCGCGCCGTGCTGATCTCCAACACGCTGCTCATCGGCGTGCAAATTTTTCTTTTTGCTACCATCGGCCGGACCACGCCGGTGTGGCTGATCGTGTTCGAAGTATTCTGCTACGGGTTTTTCACTTCGCTGCAATACACCAGCATGAACACCCTCGTCTACGCCGAAATCAACGAAGAACAAGCCAGCAGTGCCAGCTCTATCGCCAGCACCGCGCAACAAATGTCCGTCAGCTTCGGCGTTGCTTCCGCATCCCTGGTGACCGCCTTCTTCCTGCCCGATCGCTTCCGCGCCAATCCCCCTCAGTTCATTCACGGCATCCACCGCGCCTTCTTCGTCCTCGGTGCCATGACTCTGCTCTCCACCATCGTCTTCCGCGAGCTAAAAAAGGAAGACGGCGACGCAGTGAGCCAGCGCAAAATCGAACACACTGGATAGAAAAAAAACCGGCTCCCTGCGGCGCGATGCTCCTGGCTCTAATTCCTCTCGATGCTGGCAAGTGGAGGAGCGCAGCCAGAATTCCAGCTAGCGCAACAATCAGACACTGTTTATGTCCTGATTCTCGAGGATGCGCTTGGGCGCGCCGCGTTTTGCGATCTTGATCATCGCGCGTCCCAAGTCTTCCGTCGTGGTGATGTACTTCCCGAAGAGCGCTTTCCACAACGGATACGTCGGCGCTACTACCGTGTAGAGCGCCTGATACAATTTCGTTTTGGAGCGAATGCCGTGCATCGGTTGGATGTACCCCGGGCGCAACATATAAGTAGCCTTGAACGGCAGCTTGAGCAAATCGTTCTCGGTCTTGCCCTTCACCCGCGCCCACATACCCCGTCCGCGCTCGGAGCTGTCCGTACCCGTCCCGGACACATAGAGAAACGTCATCGCTGGATTTTGCTGCGCCAGAATCCGCGCGACCGCCAGGGTCAGATCGTAGGTGAGCCGCCGGTAGTCTTCCTCCTTCATCCCGGCCGCTGAAACACCCAAACAGAAAAAGCAAGCGTCGTAACCCGCCAGGCTCCCGGCAATGTCCGACAAATCGAACAAATCCTCGCGCACCAGTTCCCGCAACTTCGCGTGGTGTTGACCCGTGGCGCCGCGCCCAATTGCCAGAACCTCGCTAATCTCAGGATCCAGCAAGCATTCTCGCAAGACGCCCTGCCCAACCATCCCGGTAGCCCCAAACAGAATAACCCGCACAGTCGTTACCTCCTTTGCCTGAAGCGTTGGCAAAGACAACAGAACTGCTTTCGATGTCCGGAAATGCAGGAAGATGCTAACCGTTTTAGAGCCAAACGTTGAGTCCAACCAAAGTCCAGTAGTGGAAGCCGGCATGTGTAGGCGCCGGGCTTTAGCCCGGCGTCCCACAGTAGTCGGAATTACGTTGGAGGCAGACAACTACAAAAAAAAGAGGAGCGCTCGAGCGATCATAAAACAGGTCACAGCTTCACATTGCGGAGGCGGAGGGCGTTGGCGATTACGGAGACCGAGCTTAAGCTCATCGCGGCGCTGGCGAGCATGGGGCTGAGGAGCCAGCCGAAGAACGGGTAGAGAACGCCGGCGGCGATGGGAATGCCCAGGGTGTTGTAGAGGAAGGCGAAACCCAGATTTTGCTTGATGTTAGCGATGGTAGCGCGGCTTAGGCGCCTGGCGCGGACGATTCCGCGGAGATCGCCTTTCAGCAGCGTGATGCCCGCGTTTTCGATCGCTACGTCCGTGCCAGTGCTCATGGCAATGCCGACATCGGCAGCGGCCAAGGCGGGCGCATCGTTAATGCCATCGCCCGCCATGGCGACCACGTGGCCTTGCTCGCGCAGCCGATCGACAATCTGCGCTTTTTGTTGCGGCTGCACTTCGGATTCGACTTGGTCAATGCCGAGGTCCTGAGCGATTCGCTGGGCGACCTCCCGACGATCGCCAGTTGCGACAACAATGTCGATGCCTTCGCCGCGCAGTTCGCGGATGGCCGCTGCCGCGGACGCTTTGATGGGATCGGCGATTGCAAACGCACCGTCAAGCTCTTGGTTTACGGCCACGAAGACGAGGGTGGCGGCTGTTGATGATTTCACGAACGGGTCGTTTTCCGCGATAGAAGTGTCCACGCCACGCGCACTTAGAAACGTGAGAGCGCCAATCCAGACCACTTCGTTCTGCACCCGGCCTTCGGCACCACCGCCGGGTGTGGAGCGAAAATCGACGGTAGGCGATAGCGAAATCCCTCGTTCTTTGGCTGCGCCGACGATGGCGCGCGCCAGTGGATGCTCGCTGGCGCTTTCGACGCCGGCGGCCAGCCGAATGAGGTCCTGTTCGGACCGTCCAGGCCCGTACTTGGAGCTGCCCGGACCGAAGACGATCACGCGATCGACCTTGGGCTTGCCTTCGGTGAGAGTACCGGTTTTGTCGATAACGAGTGTATCGACCTTGGCTAAAGTCTCGAGCGCCTCAGCATTGCGGATGAGGACGCCTGCGTGCGCGCCGCGGCCGACCGCCACCATGATGGACATCGGCGTCGCCAGTCCTAGAGCGCAAGGGCAAGCAATGATCAGCACGGAGATCGCAGCGATGAGTGCGTGCGCGAACCTCGGTTGCGGCCCGAGAAACGCCCAGGCCAGAAAAGTGAGCATTGCGGTGGCGATGACCGCTGGGACGAAATACGAAGCGACTCGATCGGCCAGGCGCTGCATTGGCGCGCGGCTGCGCTGGGCTTCGCTGACAAGCTTCACGATTTGCGCGAGCATCGTTTCGCTGCCGACGCGCTCGGCTTCCATGACAAAGCTGCCGCTGGTGTTGAGCGTGCCTCCCGTGACTTTGTCGCTCTTCGATTTCTCAGCGGGCATCGATTCGCCAGTGAGCATCGATTCGTCGATCGCGCTGGCGCCTTCGACGATCACGCCATCGACCGGCACGCGCTCACCGGGCCTTACGCGCAACTTGTCGCCGGGATTGACTTGATCGAGTGTCACGTCTTGCTCGCGGCCGTCAGCGGTCAGCAGGTGCGCTTGCTGCGGGGCCAAGTTCAGTAGAGCGCGAATCGCGCCGGAGGTTTGCTGGCGCGCGCGCAGCTCCAGCACCTGGCCCAGCAAGACGAGCGTGGTGATCACGCCTGCGGCTTCAAAGTAAACCGGCGCGCCGCCATCCATCCCACGGAACGACTCCGGAAATAACCGGGGGAATGCGGTAGCCACGACGCTCTCGAGATAGGCAGCGCCGGTGCCGAGGCCAATCAGCGTGAACATATTTGGGCTGCGGTGGATTAGCGAATCCCAGAAGCGCTGGAAAAATGGCCAGCCGCCCCACAAGACGACCGGGGTCGCGAGAACAAATTCAATCCAGTTGCGAACGGTTGGAGCGAGATGCAGATCGAGGTGGTCGCCGAGCATGGATAGAACGAGAAGCGGCAGAGAGAGAGCTGCGCCGATCCAAAATCGCTTGCGCATGGAGTCGTATTCGGGGTCGGCTTCGACTGCGGCCAGTGGGTCCATGGGCTCGAGAGCCATGCCGCAAATGGGACACGAGCCCGGACCCATGCGCACAATTTGAGGATGCATCGGGCAGGTATAGCGCACGCTTTCTGAAGCAGCTGTTGGCACGGATTTCGCTGAACTGCCGTGATTGGGCACGGCTACCGGAGTGGAGTTCGCAACTGCGTTGGATTGGATGATCGGGAGAGAGGGATGCTTTCGCGAATCGATCGCCGCAGCCACATATTGGTCCGGAGATTGCGCGAAGCGTTGCGCGCATCCCTTCGAGCAAAAATAGTAGCTTTGGCCGGCGTGGTCGATCTTCGCCGCGGCCTTCGCCGGATCGACGCTCATTCCGCAGATGGGGTCTGTGGCCAAGTGGAGTCCCTTCCTAAACTTGCTCGCGCTGTCTGTTTGATTCGTTGCCAGGCAAATGCGCTTCGATCATTACGAGTTGTTCCGCGTCCTGGGAATGAGCTCTATCCTCGACTCAAATCGCGTCGATACCATTTGCGTCTAAACCCCGCCCTCTCGGCCCTTCGAGGCTCAGGGTAAAAGGGCGGCTACAGGCCACCAAAGACTATCGTTACCTGAGGTGAGCGTAGATCATTTCCAGCAACTCGTCATACATGGCTTCGGCCTCTTCTTTTTTGTTGCTGCGCAGGGCTTTGGCGGCGCAGTGATGCAGGTGATTGCGCATCAGGTTTCGGGCTACGCCTCGTAGAGCTTCCTGGACGCTGGCGACCTGGGTGATGATTTCGGGGCAGTAGCGGTCGTCTTCGACCATCTTCTGGAGGCCGCGGATTTGACCTTCAATGCGGCGGAGCCGGTTGCGATTGGCTTCCTTGAGTTGCGGATTGACACCAGCGGCTTTCCGGGGTTCGGCGGTTGCGCAGGCGCAGTGGGCGATTCGGGAGTGGGCGAGGGCTTGGTCTTTGCGGTCTGCGGCTTTTCTTGCAGGCATTGCGTATACCCTCCAGGGCTATTTATACCCCTGGGGGCTATTTTTGTCAAATTCGGTTGACGGTGGAAGCCGGGTTTGACTCAGCGAGATCATCTAGTGTCTTGGCTTGGGTTCGCTGGCATCTAAACCCCGCCCTCGCAGAGAGGGCGGCTACAAGGTGGCGGGGGAGACGTTCGATGATGGCGGGTATGGGTGGATAGGATATGAACAGCGAGGGGTGAAGAACGCGAATGCGGCTGGTATAATGCCGGGCCATGACACTTGTCGATATCACTTACGAATTGCAGGCGCCGCTGAGCCTGGAACAACTTCAGAGTCTGGGGACGTTCGCGAATACGTATGGGTTGCGGAAGTTTCGCGTGGATGACGATAAGAAGCATCTTTCGTTTGAATACGACGCTTCGCGGCTGCGGGAGACCGAGGTGGCGCATGTGCTGCGGCACGCGCGAATCCCGGTGATCCGCAAGGTCAACTAATTTAGAAAAGGCGGCGGAAAGAGATTTAACACAGAGGGCACGGGGATAGGAACACAGAGACCACGCGGGCGCATTCCCCGACTTTAATCGACGCCATCGACAAAGATGACCTTTAGACCTCTCGGATGACCTCGACGGAGCAGTGGGCGTGAACTGCGACGGCTTCGGACACGCTGCCCATCAGGAAACGATCCAGGCCGCGCCGTCCGTGCGAGCCTAAAACGATCATATCGGACTGCCACGATTTTGCAGTGTCTAGGATTACACCCCGAGGTTCCCCGACCGGTGGCGCAGGATCGCTCACGGCCTTCATTCCCGCGCGCAGAAGGATTGCCATCGCCACTTCAACCGCAGAACCGGCGCGATCTCGAGCGTCTTGCATTAATTCTTCAATGAGGCTCGCCGGATAGACCGAGGACAGTGAGGATGCGGTCATCTGGTTCTCGAAGACCATCAATTCCTCGACTGTCAGAACCTTGATGACCGTCCCGGTCGGCCAGGGGCGATTTGCGATGGAATGTGTCGCCACGACCGAGCATTCACTGCCGTCGGTGGCCAACAGAATTCTCAGGGGATGACTGGGGGGGCGTCCGCTGGCTCCCGGACGCACGATCTCTACGGAACAGGGAGCTGTCCGAAGAATTCCCTGAGCAACACTGCCCAACAAGAATCGCCCGATGGCGTTATGGCCGTGAGAGCCGGCCAAAATCAGGTCGGCGTGGCTTTCTTTGGCGTACTCGGAAATACGCGTTCGCGGAAAACCCATGACGACTTCGGCGACTGCTTTATGCCCCAACAAAGAGAGCTTCTCGACACCAGCTTTGACTGTCCGATCTCCTTCCTGTTTGGCGTCCTCGATAAGGGCAGGAAGCCGTGCGAAACGCAAAATATCAACTACATTCACGACTGAAAAGGTGGTATCGGCGGGCCAAGGGCGAGCCGCAGCCTCTTCAAGCATGCGTTCCGACGATTTTGACGAGTCAACCGCAATTAGTACTTTCATACGGTTCCGCCTCTCTCGGAATACTTTCGGATCGACTATCCCGATTGTCGGTCGATTTCAGTGTGATGAGGTTCACAAACTTCAGGCCGTGACGGAGATCACTGGGCGATGTGCGGCGGATCACGGAAGTTTCCAGATTGGTGGTTCAGACTGCGGTTTAAGGAGCTATGTCATGACGACGCTACAGACGAATAAGAGAATCGCGTTGAAGACCGTTCTATTCCTCACGGATTTTTCCGACTCCTCGGAAGCGGCAGTGCCCTTCGCAACGAGCATTGCTCGGGCCTTTGGCTCTACGCTATACGCCCTCCACGTTCTGCTGCCGTCGGCTTATAGCTACATGACGCCCGAGGCGGCCGCGAGCCTGCTGGATGCTGAGGACGACCGAGCGAGGGCCGAAATGCAACGTGTAGAGGCCCAATTCAGCGGCTTGCCTAACGAAGCCATGATCGAGCGTGGACCAGGGGTGTGGCCGGTTCTCTCGGAAGTCCTGACACACCTCCAAGTCGACCTAATCATCCTCGGAACGCACGGAAGGACGGGTGCCCAAAAGCTGTTGCTTGGCTCGTCCGCCGAAGAAATCTTTCGGCGAGCGCACATCCCGGTGCTGACGATCGGACCAGCGGTGCGGAGCGGGAGTCATAACGGTGGTCGATTTCGTTGCGTACTTTTCGCGACGGACTTTAACGCCGTTTCCGAGGCCACAGTGCCCTACGCGGTGTCGCTGGCGCAGGAAAATCAGTCTCATTTGGTCCTGCTCCATGTACTCCCAAAACCCAAACCGGGAAGGGCGGAAAGAGATGATGACTTATCCATTGCCGAGGCGCTGCATCGGCTCCAAGAACTGGTGCCCGCCGACGCGGAACTCTGGTGCCGGCCCGAAGCCATGATAGGTCACGGCGAACCGACCGAACAGATTTTGGCTGCGGCCCATCAGTGCGGAGCGGACCTAATTGTACTCGGAGTTCGTGGGATGGGCCGACTGGCAGGAGCGGCAACTCATTTGGATCGAGCCATTGCATACCAAGTGGTGGTGAACGCGCCGTGCCCGGTCTTGACAATCCGAGGCTGAAGAGTCCGCACGAGGATTTCTGTGCGAGATTGCGAGGAGAGGCAATGAGAGTTCTTTCGAAAACAGCCCCGGTGAAGAGGAAGTCGCGAAGGTCGCGTCGAAGTGCCCACAGACACCAAGAGGCAACACCCGAGACGCGTCTAGCACCACGGGATCGTAAGCCGGAGAATACGAAAGAGAGTGGCTGGCACAACTGGTTGATGGAAGAAAGCTATCTCTAAGGGATACTCGGCTTAACGGAGAAGACGCTATTGCTTTCCGTGGACCATGAATGATTACGATGGATTCTTGAGCTAGACAGACAAGGCGGTTAGGCCAGACGGCCATAGCGCCTTGCGCGTCTTCCAGCGCACCTGCGTGATCGTGGATGTCGTAACTATTGCTTGTCGTCAGGCAGCCATGGCCTTGCGGCGAACGATGGGAAATTGCTGAGCGTGCATCTTTTTGAGGCAGCGGATGATTTCTTCGGAGGCGAGCTCGCAGCAGCCTTCCCATTTGTTCTGGTCGGCATGAAGCAGAATGTCGTCCATGGACAGAACTCCCTGCGGAACGCCCTCGTCATTGATGACCGGCAATCGGCGCACCTGGTGGTCAGACATGACGCCGAGCGCTTCGTGAATTTCGTCTTCCGGCTTGCACGTGAAGACTGGAGTCGTGGCCACCTGCCCGACACTAAGATCGCCTGCCAGCTTGGCCCTGGTTCCGAGCGCGACACAGATATCGCGATCTGTAACAATGCTGACAAGTTTCTTATTGCGATCTACAACCGGCAGCATGCCGCAGTTATGGACCCAGAGCATTTCGACGGCAGCACCGATGTTTGTGTCCGAACCGCAACACACCGCCGCCTGCGTCATGATATCGCGCACCTTCATGGAATATCCCCTTTCGACTGGCTGGATTTCACAAGCTTGAGGTCAGCGACGTCAGGCTCCGCTGATGGTTTCGAGAGCTGGACGGTTCGAGATCATCAGTTTCGACCCCTTCAGAGACACCAGCTGCCGCGTTTTAAATTCGCTGAAGGTGCGTGTAACGGTTTCCCGCGTCGAGCCGATGAACTCGGCAATCTCTTGATGGGTCAGCGGCAGTTTGATCGGTTTGCCGGCTTGGGTTTCCCCCGCGTCAGCCGACCACTCCAGGAGAAGGCGCGCCAGTTTCTCCGGCGCGGAAGCCGACAGACCGACAGTGCGCAACTGCTGGCAGGCACCACTGTAGAGTGAGCTGAGCTGCTTCACTGCACATTGATACGCTTCGGGGTTTTTGGCCAGGAAGCGCAAGAAATCGGCGCGGCGAATGAACGCGACCTGGCACGGATGCAAGGCTTCGGCGGTGACCTCGTAAGGAATCCCCGAGAGGGTGGCCATCAGTCCCAGAATTTCGCCGGCCTTGGCAATCCTCAAGATCAGCGTCTTTCCTGCACTGGAACTGATGGAGAGTTTCACCTCTCCGGCACACAGCATAAAAACACCTCGGGAATCCTGCTTTTCAATGAACAGCACTGCGCCCGCCGGATAGGTTGCCGAGAACCTCACGTCGCTGAATTCCTTCAGAGCGGGAGCACTCAGCTGGCAAAAGAAACCATTCTCGCGTAATTTGCACGTCTGGCAGTTTTCGCTTGTTTCGAATCCGTAGGGACCTCGCATCTTAGGCTCCTTCTTTTCTGTTTTTCGGAGACTTCTGCATCGCTTCATCGGCGAAATACCGTGTCAGCGGTGAATCGGCCAGGAAGGAAGCGTTCGCCTTCTGATAAATCTCCCGCAAGAGCTGTCTTCCGTTGGTATCGACAAACATCACGCCGCGCAGATCGAGCTGCAACGGCTTCGACCCAAGTGAAGTTTCCAACAAGTGCCAGGTACGACTAAATTCTTCGACCCAAGGCCCGGCGATCTTTCCTTCGAGCTGGATCGTCTGCCTTGCACCGTCATGAATGGTGATTCTTAGCATCCCTTGGCTCACGTCGTGGAGTGACGCCATTGAGTAATGCAGGTCATATGCCAGAGGTGACGGGTCGCACATGGAGGAGCGTATCTGTTTAAAAGTGGGGCACTTACTAGAAAAAAGTGAACGCTATGGGGTGCGCTGAGTCACAAAGTGACGAGACGAGATTTCGCCTCGGGACTATATATAGTCCCGTCGCCTAATTCCCAGCTTTTTTAACTTCGAATTCAAGGTAGTTCGTTTCAATCCGAGACGTTCGGCGGCCCCGTTGGCACCGCCGATCATTCCTTTGCATTCACGGAGGATCCGAAGGATGTGTTCCCGTTCTGCGACTTCTAGTTTCGAATCGACGCGTCCGGTAGATTCTCCGGTAGCTTCCAGTTCGGCGAGAGGTGCCCGCAACACGGGCCCCGGCGACAGAATGACGGATCGCTCGATGAAATTCTCGAGCTCGCGCACATTTCCGGGCCAATGCCATTTGATGAGTGCTTGCATGGTCTCGGTGGGAATGGTTTCTATGCGGCGGCCCATGCGCTTCGAATGGCTACCCAGGAAGTAGTGGACCAACAGAGGAATGTCGTCGCGACGGTCGCGCAGTGGAGGAATGGTGATAGGGAACACCCGAAGGCGGTAATAGAGGTCGCTGCGGAACTGCCCTGCGTGAACCATTTTGGCGAGGTCCCTGTTCGTCGCAGCTACGAGGCGCACGTTGACGGGGATCGTGCGCGTGCCGCCCACACGTTCGAACTCTTTTTCTTGGATTGCGCGCAGAATCTTGGGTTGCAGTTCTAACGGAAGGTCGCCCACCTCATCCAGGAAAAAGGTTCCCTGATGGGCCAACTCCAGGCGCCCGACCTTCTGTGCGATGGCTCCGGTGAATGCGCCCTTTTCGTGACCGAACAATTCGCTTTCGAGGAGGCCTGAGGGAATGGCCGAGCAATTGAGTTTGACGAAGGCATGACTTCGGCGCCGGCTCAGCTCGTGGATCGCGCGTGCGATCAACTCTTTGCCTGTTCCCGTTTCGCCGAGGATCAGAACCGTTGCGTCCGTGCCGGCTACGTCTTCCACTTGCTTCAATACACGCTTCAGCCCGGAATTCTCGCCGATGATTTCGTCGAACTGGTGGGTGCTCTCGAGTTCCTCTTCGAGGTAGGATTTCTGTTGTTCGCTTCGCCGAAGAGCCTCTTCCGCTTCTTTCTTTTCCGTAAGATCGCGGATTACGCTCAGCACTATCTGGCCCTCGGATCCGTCTATCGGCCCTAGCATGATATCGACTGGAAACTCGCTTCCGTCCTTGCGCCGGGCATACAACTCGAGCCCCACGCCCATGGTGCGCACGCGTGGGTGAGCCGCGTAGTCGGTCCGGTGTTTAGGGTGGGTTGATCGGAACCGCTCCGGGATGAGAATTTCAATGGGTTGGCCAAGGAGCTCCGAACGCTTGTATCCAAAGACCTGTTCGACCCGCGCGTTGACGTCTCCGATCTTTCCTTCGCAATTGGTTACGACAATGGCGTCGGGCGAGAATTCGAACAGCGCGCGTAATCGCTCCTCGTTTCTTTGAAGAGCCTCCTCAGTTTGTTTCCGTTGGGTAACGTCGTTGTTGATCTCCAGAATCGCGATGGCCTTTCCCTCCGCGTCGCACTGTAGGACCCGGCGGCTCGCAACAACAATGCGGTTTCCGTTCTTCGCCGTGTGAACAACCTCCCCTTCCCAGCAGTGGTCACGCCGAAGAGCCTCTTCCATCTTTTCGAGTTGCCCTGGAAATTGTGTGCGCAGAAGCGCATGCGCCACCTGTCCTAGAGCTTCTTCCCGCCGCCAACCATACTTCTCCTCGGCGCCGCGGTTCCAAAACGTAATTCGGTTATCGAGGTCTCGCACAATAATGGAGTCATGCGCAAGATCGAGAAGAGCGGCCTGCTCCCGCGTGATGGAGGCCCGCCGATCGCGCTCCGCCTCTTCCTGCTTGCGGAGCGTGACATCGCGAATGACGGCCATGGTAAACGGTGTGCCCTCCAAGATCAGGGGACTAAGCATGATATCGACGGGGAATTCGCCGCCATCTTTGCGCCGGGCGTGAAGCTCCAGCCCGGCTCCCATTGGCCGGGTGTGCGGCAACGCGGCGTACCGGCTGCGATGTTTGGGATGGATAGATCGGAATCGCTCGGGTACGAGGATTTCTATGGGTTGCCCGACCAACTCCTGGCGATCATAAGCAAACAAGCGCTCGGCCTGTGCGTTCGCCAGAACAATGGATCCGACTGAGTCGGCGACGAGCACGGCGTCCGGCGAGAATTCAAATAGCTTTTCGAACAAAACGCTTGCGTCGACACGGAGGGCTTCGTCCGGTGGTTGTCCACTCACGGTACCACTCCCCAGGTTTGCGGAGGGCGGACCTAACCTTCGGGCCGTCCGGCGATGGCGTGCCGACGTCTCTTCCGCGCAAACAAACGGCAAGCACGCGGAGTATATCGCATTTGCGCTCGTTTCCAGGCGCGCGACCCTGGTCCAGCTGTGACCGTCCACACGAACTCACGTGATGCTCGTCACCGCCAGTCTGGCCCACGAGCGCCAAGCTAAAGGCCCAAGGAGTTCCCATGGCAAAAGATAGGCAAGTGTTGCTGGACGTGTTGAACGCCGAATTGGAATTCCTGGCGAAAGGCGGTTACCAACACCCGGCGCGAGCGACTTGGCGCCCGCAGTTCTTTTTCCAGGATTCACCAACCTGCTTAAACTTCGACCCTGACCAGCGTCCCAAGCCGTGCGCCGATTGCCCTCTGACTGAGTTTGCGTCCGCGGATTCTCAACAGAAGAAATATCCGTGCCGATACATCGTGTTGAACGAGCAAGGCGACACGCTGGATTCTTTATACCGCTGCGGCACTCAGGAAGAGATCGCGTCCGCGGTAATGGATTGGCTCAGCGTCCAAATCGCGCGGCTCGAGCGCGCCAATGTGGAGAGCGCTGCAGCCTCCGAAGATCCAGAGCTCCATGTGAAGGCAACATCTACGTTTTCGATCTGCGCAAACCCGGACTGCCAGGCGCCTTTTGATTATCGTCAGGGGCGACTGTTTCGCTTTCACAAAGATCATCCAGTCCGCGAAAGACCGCCCAACACTCACTCCGTTCAGCATTTCTGGCTGTGCGGCACGTGCTGCGGCAACTATACGCTGGAGTATCGCGACGAATGCGGCGTCCTGATCAGAGATCTTCCTGAAACCTCTGACAATCTTGACACCCGCCGATTTGTCGCCGCGCCGTGATCCGCCGTCTGCGGCTCGATGGTCTCACTTAAGACTCCGAAGTCTACCTGTAGCGAAGGGCGCAGTCCGCGGAACCTGGCGGCCTTTCCCTGTAGCGGCCGCCGACCGTGGCGGCGCCTTTTTCTGTGGCGTGCGTTATCCGACGAATTGCAAATCAGAAATCTGGCGACTACATCACGTCATGCCAATCAAATAGGACCAGGGAACGCCCCGCCGGGACCTGTCGTCGAGATTCTTGTCTGTACTATTTCGTTTGAATCGACGCGATGTATGTTACTACGTCGTCGATGTGCTGCTGTCCTGTAGGATCGCGAGCCGGATCGAGTTCCTTGAAAGGCAATCCCCAGACTGGCATAACTTCTGATCCGTGCGAGGCAAGGCTTCTGCCGAATTCCAGCAGAGCACCAACATAGCCGGCCGGATACTTCCCTTCGTGGCGCCGGGCCAGTGTAGTGAGATCCGGAGGCGGCGTTTTCATGGCCACAGCTGCCGGACCGTTGCCCGCGCCGTCCGTTCCGTGACACGAAGCACAGTACTTCACAAAGATCTCCTTTCCGGCTGCAGCGCCGTTTCGACGAGGAACAGGCTTTTGTGCGCTGGTTCCCTGCGGGCGGGCAATGGTGAGGCCCGTCACCAGGGCTAAACCAAGGAGAAGCGGCCCGAGAAGAGATATAACCATGTTGCGGTCCTTGCGCGGAATGTGTGCGTGAATCACGGGAGCAACGATGTCTCGGTGGGGCCTCACAGGACCTCCCATCCCGACGCGTTCCACTTCGGGTTGATCTCGACAACGTTCGTGTGGCGGCTGCTATTCACGGATTCCTCGACGGCGGCGCCGCGCGATACCCTGTCATCGCGTCAATCCCGATGCAGTAGAAAAGAGGCGGGATGAGATCGTCGGCCAACTTGAGCCGACGGGAGGCAAAGGCAGTTTGCCACCACAATGATCGTTTTTCCAGAAGCTTGCGCGCATGATCTCGCTCCTCCGCGTGGGAGGGCAGGTCCGGGAGTTCACGGTAGTGGCCGTAGAGGACTATGCTCGCCCACTCAAAGTGATTCGTGATTTCGTCGACCTCCACACACACTTTTGGGTTGCTCCGCATCCATTCGATTTTCTGTCCCTCGGTGGCAAATCCATAGAGATGATCGGGTTCATACACGAAGTAGATCGGTACGACATACGGCTGGTCCTCGCGTGAACATCCAAGCCTTCCAAGAGAGGCACGCTTTAGCATCTCCCGGCAATCCTTCGCGGCCATTTCTTCAAGTTGCATGGCGGGCCTCCGGTGCCGATGTCTGTTTGCCACTTACATTGTCAGCAAGTCCCAACGCCGCGGGCTGTGATGAACATCACTCGCAGCAGTGATGGATGTCGCATATCCTGGGAGTATCGAGGGTTTCGTTTGCGTCGCGAATATGTCGCTAACTTGCCCACCTGGAGGGGAGCCCCAAGGCACCCAACTTTCACCGGCGCCAGACGAGCGGCTGGTATTTAACCGGACGTTCACCATCCGGTAACGAGAATGTCGCAGGATCGACAGCATCCATCCTGCGACAGCAGTTTCTTTCCAATTCCTCGGGGAGAGAGGTGTCGCCACAGGGACGAAGGGGTCACGCAAAACGCGGATCATTCTCAACTGCAAGAATTCATTCAACAGCTGAACCTGCTCCGTTCGGAAATGCAAAAGCTTGAAGTTTCGAGCTTGACCGATTGTGCTGAGGTACACCCCGAACACGGAGCCAGCGCAAGGAATCTGATGCACTACTTGGCGCTCCGTCGGCACGATATACGGCATTTGCAATCGCAACTGGCGACGCTGGGTCTCTCCTCACTGGGGCGCACGGAACCGCACGTCATGAGCGCTTTGGACGCCGTCGTGAACGTGTTGAAGCGTCTCAGTGGTTCCCAGGACGCGGGCGGGCCGCCATCGAACGGCATTCTCGGGCTGGGTGAGGGCGCTGTCCTTTTGGAAAAAAATACCAAGACCCTTTTGGGCCCGCCTCCTGACGGACGCCACGTGCGGATCATGGTGACCATGCCACCCGAAGCCGCAACCGATTATGAGCTGGTTCGCGACCTTCTTTTGCGCGGAATGGATTGCCTGCGGATCAACTGCGCTCACGACGGCCCTGAGGCTTGGTCGAAGATGATCGGAAACCTGCGTCAAGCCGAGAAAGAAACGAACAAACAGTGCAAGGTAGTGATGGATCTGGCCGGACCAAAGCTGCGTACCGGTCCGATCGAGCCGGGACCCGCAGCATTGAAATATCGTCCAAAGCGCGACGCGCTGGGACGCGTTGTTTCCCCGGCGCGGATTTGGCTGACGCCAAGTTCGACCCCGGAGCTTCCTCCCGAACCAGCAGACGCAATCCTGCCGGTGCCCCGCGCCTGGCTCTCACGGCTGAAACGCACGGACTGTGTGCGATTCACCGACGCTCGCGGAGCGTCGCGCGCTATGACGATCGCCGCGGTCGTCGGAGCCAGCGGATGGGCCGAAGCGGTTCGGACGGCGTATATCGTTCCGGGACTGACCTTGGAGATTCGCAGATCAGGGCGAAGCGGGGCTACTACCCACGCCTCACGAGCAGATGTTGGCGCCATTCCATCGAAAGAACAAACCCTTCACTTGAAACTTGGCGATACCTTGGTTCTCACCAGATCCCTGGAGCCCGGACGCCCAGCAAAGTACGACAGCAGCGGCAAGCTGGTTACGCCAGCGCGGATCGGGGTTTCGCTCTCGGAGTTCTTCGACTCCGTGCGACCCGGCGAGCCGATCTGGCTCGATGACGGCAAGATTGGCGGTGTCGTCCGGAGCGTCACCCCGGAAGCCGTCAGCATCGAGATCACCCAGGCGCCAGCGTCAGGGGAAAAGCTTGCTGCCGAAAAAGGGATCAATGCACCCGGTAGCGTTCTACAGTTGTCCTCTCTTACCAAGGAGGACCTGGAGGCTCTCCAGTTTGTGGTCAAGAACGCCGACATAGTCGGCTATTCCTTCGTACGAACGGAAGCGGACGTGTTGGAACTGCAGTCTCGACTAGCCAACTTGGGAGCTGGAGAAAGGCTCGGAATCATTTTGAAAATTGAAACCCGCGAGGGCTTCGATCAATTGCCGAGGCTGTTGCTCGCGGCGATGCGCAGTCGCGCGGTCGGAGTCATGATTGCCCGCGGTGACCTGGCTGTGGAGTGCGGCTATCAGCGACTGGCGGAGGTACAGGAAGAGATCCTATGGATTTGCGAGGCGGCGCATGTGCCGGTGATCTGGGCGACGCAGGTTCTCGAATCGCTAGCGAAGAACGGCATACCCTCGCGTTCGGAAATCACCGACGCGGCGATGGGTGAGCGCGCCGAATGCGTCATGCTCAACAAGGGGCCTTACATCGTCACTGCCGTGCGCATTCTGGACGATATCCTGCGACGTATGCAGGCACACCAAGAAAAGAAGCGCTCCATGCTACGGAAGTTGCATCTGGCCGATGCTTTTCAAGCTAACGCATAGGGGCGCGGAACGCGCCGGAAGTGTGCAGCGTCTCGCGTTGCTCGGTGCGAGCACGTTCTCAAGTAACCAAAGAATCTTGAGGTTATTTTCCTTACTGTACTTCTCGCAGAAAAAATGCCGCGAGGCGGGAATTCCGCCTCGCGGCATTCGACCTGGCTTGCAACCTCGTGCTGCTGTCTAGTGACGAAGGGTTAGTACCGGGCAATTCGCGTGGCTCACGACTTTGTGGGCCGTAGCGATCGGCAAGTGTGTGGATGCACCGGGAAAGCCGGTTTCCGGACGTACTCCCAATATGATGAGGTCCGTATCGCGTTCCTTGGCAACCTCGAGAATGGCATCGGCGACTTCACCTTGCCTCACGACGTATTCTACCTTGCACCACGTCTCCGCTTCCGGCGGGACCAAGCTTCGGAGTTGGGTGCGGAAGTGACTCTCCAACTGAGCCGCGTTGACCAGTTCTCCCTTTCCCGGGGGGGCGACAACGTGGATCAGAGTCAAGCTGGCCTGAAACTCTTGCGCCAGAGAAAGCGCATACGATGCGGCTAGATTAGATTCCGCGTTGAAGTCCGTTGCGTAGAGAATCCTTCGTGGGCTGCCATTCTGCGGCACAACCAAAGGGGCCTTGGGTCCCACGGTCAGGACGGGGCAGGATACCTCCCGAAAGATCTCCTCGGCCACCGAGCCCAGGAAGAATTTCTTGAATCCCGAGCGCCCTCGCGTTCCGATAACCACGAGATCGATCTTGCGCTGACCGATCGTCGATGCCATTACAGACTGGATATCCCCTTCGGCGATCAGGATCTCGGCGTCTGTTTCCGCGAAAACCGCGGTGAGCTCTTTCCGACGTCTTTCGTCTTCCAAACGAGCGGCTTCCTCGGTGTTGGCCCACGCCTGGGGTGGCGTCATGGGATTCACTACAGGAGGTCGAACGTGGAGTACGAACAGGTGGGCGCCGTACTTCTTGGCGATCTCCTTGGCATAAGGGATAGCCGCAGAGGCGGCATCCGACAGGTCTGTTGCGAAGAGCACATTCTTTAGTTCGATTCGTGTGCGGGTGGCTGTGGCGTTCATGATAAGCCCCCTTTCTGCTTCATTGTTAGGCCGAACACCCAGGCCGATGCTGTGATGCACGTCACTGTTGGCTGTGAGCCGAGTCGCATCTGAGGTCGATTCCGTGCGGTAGACGTGATCGCGGAAAAATGTCCATCGGATCCGGGCTCAAGAGAAGTAACGAATCCGGCGGTTGCATCTTGACTGCTGGACCCGGGAACAAAGTGGGCTTCGAAACAGATAATATGCGGACTACGAGGGACCCATTCATGATGGACCGAATCACCGCGGACCGAGTCGACCATCGCTCGCCGATGGAATGCTTTTTTTCTCCGGGCTCGGTGGCCGTGGTTGGCGCCACTGACCGGGAAGGCAGTGTGGGTCGCACGGTTCTCGCGAACCTTCTTTCTCCGTCGTTCCAGGGTCGGGTGTACGCAATCAACCCCGCCCGGAAAACGGTTCTCGGAATTCCTTGCTTTTCGAACATTGCCGCATTGCCAGAGAGGGTGGACCTGGCGGTTATCGTGACGCCGGCGGCCACCGTGCCCGATGTGATCCATGAATGCGTCGCGGCGAGCGTAGCGTCAGCGATTGTCATCTCCGCGGGTTTCAAGGAGAAAGGTCCCGATGGCGCGGAGTTAGAACACCGCATTCAAGCGGAGATCCGCGATAGCCGGATGCGCGTGGTCGGACCCAACTGCCTGGGGATGATGAACCCACGGCTGGGACTGAACGCCACGTTTGCCCGAGATATCGCCCGGCCCGGCAAAGTCGCATTCCTTAGCCAAAGCGGCGCTCTGCTAACGGCCATCCTCGACTGGAGCGCGCGCGAGCACGTTGGGTTCAGCGCGATCGTGTCCACGGGATCGATGCTCGATGTCGGCTGGGGCGATCTGATTTTGTTTTTCGGTGAGGACGCCCACACGCAAAGTATCGTCTTGTATATGGAATCGGTCGGAGACGCGCGCTCGTTTCTGTCCGCGGCACGCGCTGTCGCCCTGAACAAACCGATCATCGTGATCAAAGCCGGCCGCTCGGAAGCGGCATCGAAAGCTGCCGCCTCGCATACGGGTGCGCTGACGGGTAGCGACGAAGTCTTTGACGCGGCCCTCCGCCGTTGCGGAGTCTTGCGTGTGCAGAGTATCTCGGACCTCTTCTCCATGGCAGAGGTGCTGAGCAAACAGCCCCGGCCGCGCGGCCCTCGCTTGACGATTCTGACGAATGCGGGGGGTCCCGCGGTGCTGGCAACCGACGCGCTCCTGTCCGGCAACGGCGCGTTGACCGTTCTCTCCACCGAGACCCTCGAAGCGCTCAACCAGTTTCTGCCGCCGCATTGGAGCCATGGGAACCCAATTGACATTTTAGGAGATGCGGATCCCGATCGTTACGAGCGGGCGCTGGACGTTGCTGCAACGGACGCAAACAGCGATGGCTTGCTCGTCATCCTTGCGCCGCAAGGCATGACCGATCCAGCAAGCGTGGCCCAACGCTTGAAAGTTCACGCCACGGTGGAAGGCAAGCCCGTCTTGGCTAGCTGGATGGGCGGGGCGAGCATCGCCGAAGGGGAAGCAGCCCTAAACAGTGCGGGAATCCCCACCTTCGCCTATCCGGACGCAGCGGCGCACGCTTTCAACTATATGTGGCGTTATGCCTATAACCTCCGCGGCCTGTATGAAACTCCGCTTTCGACTGACCGGCCCGAGTCGCGGGTGTCCGCTCGTCGCAAGGTCCATGAACTCCTGGACAGTGTCCGAGGTTCAGGCCGCACTCTGCTGACAGAACTCGAATCGAAAGAAGTCTTATCTCTTTACGGGATTCCCATCGTCGAGACTCTCCTGGCGCAAAGCGAGAACGACGCCGTAGTCGCGGCTCGGAAGATCGGTTTTCCCGTCGTGCTGAAAGTTCACTCGAAAACGATAACCCATAAGACCGATGTTGGCGGCGTGACGCTGAACCTGGAAAGTGAGGATGCGGTTAGCCACGCGTTTCGAAGCATGCAGGCTTCCGTCAGCGAACGAGCTAACCGGGCCGCTTTTCTTGGCGTCACCGTGCAGCGGATGGTGAAGCTTGAGGGTTATGAACTCATTCTCGGAAGCAGCGTTGATTCTCAGTTCGGGCCGGTGCTGTTGTTCGGCTCCGGTGGCCAACTTGTCGAAGTCTATCGCGACCGCGCACTGGCGCTTCCGTCTCTGAATACCACCTTGGCGCAACGATTGATGGAGCAAACGAAAATTCTTACAGCTCTCAAGGGTATCCGCGGGCGCAAGGCTGTCGACCTACCAGCATTGGAGCAGATCCTGGTTCGTTTCAGCGAACTCGTCGTCGAACATCCCGAAATCAAAGAGACGGATATCAACCCTCTGCTCGCATCCGCGAACGGTTTGGTGGCGCTCGATGCAAGGATCATTCTTTACGGCCCCGAAGTGCAAGCCAAGGATCTGCCCCGACCGGCGATTCGGCCTTATCCGGTGGAATACATTTCCTCGTGGACCATAGAGGACGGCACCACAGTCACTTTCCGGCCGATTCGCCCGGAGGACGAGCCGTTGATGGTGGACTTTCACAAGGCTCTCTCCGAACAGTCTGTGTATCTCCGGTTCTTTTTCCTGGATCGTTTGGACGCCCGCGTCGCTCACGAGCGATTGGTCCGGCAATGTTTCATCGACTATGAAAATGAAATAGCGCTCGTAGCGGAGTGCGTTGATCCGCAAACGGGGCACCGGGAAATTCTGGGCGTGGGCCGATTGAAACGGCAGCTAGCTCCCACCGATGGCGAGCTCGCTGTGATTGTGAGCGATAAGTATCAAGGGCGCGGCATGGGTACAGAGATTGTGCGACGGCTGATCGACGTGGCTCGCCGCGAGGGCCTTCGGCGCATAATCGCAGTGATTCTTTCCCAGAACGCCGCAATGCTGGCGCTGGCAAGACGGCTACAGTTTGCGATCACGCGCCGCGCAGACCCTCTGTCGTTTACGGCCACGCTTGACCTTGGCTGACTGTCTGTCACTTGATGCCGCGTCGATCGTAAGAATAGTGGGCTACCCGGCTCTCTTGAAATGAAGGAGGGTAGAGGTGAGCACTTTTCCAGGCGTGTTTGGCAGGATCAGTGCGAGGCGCTCCGCCGATAGAGCGTATAGGTCAGCTGGCCGTGTAACCAAGCTTCGCCGCTTACGGCGTCGTGCTTGCTGTCAACGGATTCACTGAGGACGTGCGCATAGCTGCCTCCCTGGCGCAGAATCTCCTGCTCCAACCGTTTCCGCACTTGTTCCATCAAATCCTCATAGCACTGGGCCCATAGCTCATCTCGATGGGCAAGTGTGCCTGGTACGCGACTGCTCGTGGCTTCCACAACGTATTCGCCCATCAACTCGGCAGCCAGAGGCGGCAATTCCCTGTGCCAATAGATGATCTTTTCTGTTGCGCCCGTTTCAGCTTTTCCAGCGACCGTTATCGCACACATTGGAATCCTCCCCGAGAGTGACGGCACGTTAGCTGCCAGACGGACAGCAATGACTATATATATAACGCGACACTCGAACTATGGGCGTGCCGTCCGTCACACGCTTTGGTGACGAACATCATCGTGCTGACCGAATCCTGGCGCACTAGATAGGGGTGAGCAAATTGGAGGACGCTATGAGATCGACGTTTGAGGTTGCCATTCCCAAAAAGGAAATCGCTGCTAAGACAATGAAGGCTCTCGTATTCCGCGGACCAAACCAGATCGGAATCGAGCAGGTGCTCATCCCGAAACCTGGGCCCGGAGATGCAGTGATCCGCGTGACGCTTACGACCATCTGCGGAACTGACCTGCACATTCTGAAAGGCGAGTATCCGGTGAAACCGGGCTTGATCATCGGCCACGAGCCGGTCGGCGTCATTCATGAGTTGGGCGTTGGCGTCACCGGCTATGCGATCGGCGACCGTGTCCTCGTCGGAGCGATTACGCCATGCGGCCAATGCCTGGATTGCTTGCGTGGTGATTTGTCGCAGTGCGGAGGACCAATCGGTGGCTGGCGTTTCGGCAACACCATCAACGGTTCGCAAGCAGAATACTTGCTTGTTCCCGCCGCCCAGGCAAATCTTGCGAAAATACCCGATGACCTGTGCGACGAGCAGGTCGTACTCCTGGCCGACATCGCTTCTACGGGGATATCCGCTGCCGAGAGCGCGAACCTTAAGATTGGGGATAGCGTTGCGATCTTTGCTCAAGGGCCGATCGGACTCTGCGCTACAGCCGGCGCTAAGCTGAAAGGGGCCAGTTTTATCATTGGCGTCGAATCGGATCCCTTCCGCTCCGAGATGGCCAAGCGCATGGGCGCGGACGTGGTACTGAATTTCCAGAAATGCGACGTGGTGGCGGAGATTAAACGGCTAACGAACGGTAAGGGCGTGGATGTCGCGATTGAGTCTCTTGGCACGCAGGAAACGTTCGAGAACGCGTTGCGCGTCCTCCGGGCCGGGGGCACGCTATCCAGCCTCGGCGTGTATTCCGGCAAACTTTCCATTCCTTTGGAGCCATTTGCTGCAGGCCTCGGCAACCACAAAATCATCACGACTCTGTGCCCTGGCGGCAAGGAGCGCATGTATCGGCTTATGGAACTGGTGCGCCATGGACGGCTGGACTTGACTTCCTTCTTGACCCACACTTTTCCCCTGGACCGCATCACCGAAGCCTACGATCTCTTCGCCGGACGCCGCGACGACGTGATCAAGGTGGCAATCAAACCTTAGTCTTAATCTCTCGGATCGCAGGCTAAATTGGGATGCTGACAAATGTCTGGGGTGGGACGTCCACCGATGGAGGATCGGGGGATCAGTGTCAATGGCGGACCGATCCAGAATTAAATCCTCCGGTCCTAGGCGGCCATGGGAGGGCCGCTCCGGTTCGCGACTAGTCGGGAGCTATGTCAATCCAGCGCAAACGATTATTCTGAAGTGTGACTGAAAATCCAGACATACCCCCCGCGACTCCACCTCGGAAAGGCCCTCTCCGATCCTTCGTTCGATGGTTTCTCATCGGACTAGCGCTTCTTTGGTCGCTTGCTGTGCTCATCCTGGTGGCTGTCCGGTGGATCGACGCACCAACCACAGCGGTGCACATGGAGCGCCGTTTGCAGGCATGGACTCACCACACGCCGTATCATGAGCGATACGAATTCGTTTCGCTGAGCCAGATCTCGCCCGATTTTCAGCATGCCGTCATCGCCGCGGAAGACGCGCGCTTCTACGAGCATCATGGATTCGACTGGCACGCGATGCAAATCGCTGCTGAAGACGATATGGAAGGCGGCCGCATCCGCGGAGGGTCCACTCTCACGCAGCAACTGGTAAAAAACCTCTTCTTCGGAACCGGCCGCTCCATCCTCCGCAAGGGCGCCGAGTTCACACTTGTCCCGGTGGCCGAATTGGTCCTCGGCAAGCATCGCATTCTGGAACTCTATCTCAACGTGGTCGAATGGGGCCCTGGTGTTTATGGTGCGGAGTCGGCGTGCCGTTACTACTACCGAATCTCGGCCCGGAGTATCGACCGGGAACAAGCGGCCCGACTCGCCGCAATTCTGCCGTTGCCCCTGAAGCGACGGCCCGATCACATGAACCGCTATAGCGGACTAATCCTGGAGCGAATGCGCCAAATGGGTTGGTAATCGCGCATCGCTAACCGATCAAGATGCCGGCTACCCGATTTACCAGGCAAGTAGAGTAAATTCCAAGTTTCATGTGGACCACCCGCAAATCGATTTCATCGGTCACTCCATCATTGACACCAGGCTGGTATACTCTCGCGGGAAAATGAGGTGCGACTATGTCGCTAAAATCGCAACCGGAAGTGACCGTTCGTGCCGCCACGCCGGATGACAGCTCCCTCTGCGGTCAAATTTGCTACGACGCCTTCTTCAAGCTCAGTGCCATGCACGGTTTTCCTTGCGATTTTCCTGGACCGCAGATCGCCACCGACGTGATTTCAATGCTTTTTTCTAGTCCTGGCTTTTACTGCGTAGTTGCGGAGAGCGAGGGTCGCACCGTGGGAAGCAATTGTCTCGACGAGCGTTCCTTGATCGCTGGTATCGGCCCTATTACCGTCGACCCAGGCGTACAAAACCTCGGCGTCGGGCGCAAGCTTATGCGCGTGGTGATGGACCGAGCTCAGGAGCGTCATCGTGCTGGAATGCGGCTGGTGCAGGCCGCGTACCACAACCGCTCGCTCTCGCTTTACACTGCACTTGGTTTCGACGTTCGAGAGCCGCTTTCCTGCGTTCAAGGACGGCCCCTCGATCGGAATGTCCCAGGATGCGTTGTGAGGCCGGCGCAACCCGGTGATTTGGAAGCGTGCAATGCGCTGTCGCGTCGGGTGCATGGATTCGATCGAGGCAGTGAATTGGCGGATGGCATCCAGCAGAAGACCGCATGTGTGGTCGAGCGTGCGGGCTGCATTGCTGGATACGCGACAGTTTTGGCTCTCTTCGGCCATGCAACGGCGGAGAGCAACCTGGACATGCAAGCATTGATTGCCTCGGCGGAGTCCTTTGGTGGTTCCGGCATTCTGGTGCCGTCACGAAACAGTGCGCTGCTACGCTGGTGCCTCGCAAATGGTCTGCGAGTGGTCCAGCCGATGACGTTAATGAGCATCGGGCTTTACAATGAGCCAGCCGGTGCATGGCTACCTTCGGTTTTGTTTTGATCTTCCGAATGCGCTAGTACAGAGCCTAATACCCGGGCTACTGGTTAGCCGACTAGGAGTTATTCCTCCAGCGCTCTTTTTGTGTTAGCTTTTCGCGATTCACCGACGGAACTCGCTCTTCGAGCGACGTAAAACAATAATCGCCAGGCAATTGTGGGAGGGTTTCGCATGCGATCTGACATCGTTTCCGGGGCTATCTTTCCCGACTATGAGCTTTCCGACCACACCGCGAAACGCCGGAAACTCTCCGAACTGCAAGGACAACATCCCATGGTTCTCGTCCTCAGCCGTGGAGGTTTCTGTCCCAAGGACCGCCGGCAAGCTGAATTGCTTATTGAACTCCATCGCGAGATCGAGGTTGGCTATTGCCGGCTCGTCACCATCAGTACCGACAATATTTCCGAGACCAATGAATCTCGCACCGGGGTCGGCGCCCACTGGCCTTTCCTCTCCGACGCGGGACGCATGGTGCAAAAAGATCTGGACATCGCCGAATACACCGATCCGGCCCACAATCCTATGATCCCCCACGTGATTGTTCTCGAGCCGGGTCTTGTCATTTACAAGGTCTATAACGGCTATTGGTTTTTCGGTCGGCCCACTATGGAGGATCTCCGCCAGGACTTACGCGTCGTATCGAAGAAATGCCGGCCGGACTGGGACATAGCCACACCCGAGCTTAAAGCGGCGTGGCAGCAAGGCCGTAAGGATCTCTTCTATCCGTACGGCAAAACATACACCCAAACCCTAGGTGAACAGGATTAGCAACGGTGTCACCATCAGCTACACGCTCCACCGCGATAAAATTCCGGGGATCGCCGACCACTCGGAAGTAATCCACATGCGTGATTAACGCGGTGGTCTCAACAGGTCGATTCAACACCATCTGATATAAATCTGCTATCAAGGGTGATGTTTATGGCCGAAGGGAAACGGTTTGAGCTTTCCGCGACGCAGAAGAGGATTGGCATGCTATCGAGGCGCGAGGTTCTGATCACAGCGGCGGCTGCCGGTGCGACAGCGGTCATTCGGCCGTGGACTACGGCACTGGCTTCGGGAAGTGTCGTGGCTACGCGCTTCGACGGAAGCGTGTCGGCCTCACAGCCGACCACGCCTGTGAAGTTCGACGTGCCACCAGGGGCGTGTGACTGCCATGTACATGTTTTTGGAGATCCGCGGCGTTTTCCGTTTTCGCCCTTGCGCACCTACACGCCGGAGCCAGCCTCGATAGAGGAGATGCGCGCATTGCATCACACGCTGCGCACGGACCGCGTGGTGATCATCAATCCCAGCGTTTACGGCACGGATAACTCTTGCACGCTGGATGCGGTGAAGCAGATCGGCTCGAGCGCGCGGGCCATTGCGGTCATCGACGACAAGACGCCCGATAACGCGCTTGACGAGATGGATCGCGCAGGCGTACGCGGCATACGGATCAACCTGGAGACCAGCGGACAAGCCGATCCAGCGGTTGCTCGTCAGCGCTTCAAAGCGGGCGTCGAAAGCATCAAGGGCCGCGAAAACTGGCACATACAAGTGTACGCGCGACTGTTGGTGGTTGAAGGAATCGCAGACCTCGTAGCAGGCGCTCCGATGCCGGTCGTATTTGACCACTTCGGCGGAGCGAAAGCGGTGCTGGGCGTTGCGCAGCCGGGCTTCGGAACGCTATTGAAATTGCTGCGATCCGGCACGGCTTACGTCAAGATTTCGGGCGCGTACCGAAGTTCAACGCGGGCGCCGGACTACCCGGACGTCGTGCCGCTAGCGAAGGCGCTGATTGCGGCGAACCCGCAACGGACTTTGTGGGGCACGGACTGGCCCCATCCGTCCCAGGTGTCGGGGCGGAAAACGGAGGTTTCGCCGCTGTTTCAGATCGACGACGGGCGCCTCTTCAATCAATTGGCTGTTTGGGCGCCGGAAACTGCCGTGCGCACGACGATATTGGTCGACAATCCTGCGAAGCTCTACGGATTTTGAAGCCGTCGCGAAAACGAACGAGGCCGCACCCATCGATCAATCGTACTTTTCGTGCTCCTCGCGAGGTGCCGGACAATTGCGTCCGTCGCTCGATCCTGGTTCTTCGTTGCTGACTAGTTGACAAGCACGTTGGCCGTGCTTAGGATTCGACGCGTTTCATGGTTAGGCTGACCAATTCCCGATCTACGACTCCAGATGATGTATGGCGTCGATTCGCAGGAGGTCGTCATGACCCATCGACTGGCTTATCCGCACATAGCGGTGATCGCGACCGCCACCCTCCTGACCACCTCACTCGCGGGACTCAACGCGCAGCAACGCGCTGGCGAAGCCGTCTCTATAGGTGACAACGACATTGGCGGAGTCGTCCGCAGCACGAAGGGAGCAGAGGCAGGGGTATGGGTGATCGCGGAGACGAATAACTTACCCACCAAATTTGCGAAGATCGTGGTCACCGATGATGACGGGCGCTACGTGGTGCCCCAGCTACCCAAGGCGAACTACAAAATCTGGGTGCGCGGCTACGGCCTTATAGATTCCCAGCCAATTCAGGCGACGCCTAGCAAAACCGTCAATTTGACTGCGGAAGTAGCGCCGAACCCGCGCGCGGCGGCGGAATATTATCCGGCGGTCTATTGGTTTTCGCTGCTGCGGGTGCCCGACAAGGGCGAGTTCCCTGGCACAGGCCCCAAGGGCAACGGCATTCCAGAGAACATGAAGCACCAAGGACAGTGGTTGCACTTGCTCAAGACAGATAGCTGCTGGTCGTGTCATCAAGTGGGCGACAAAGCGACACGAGAAATTCCCGAGAGCCTGGGCCATTTCGATTCCTCGAAGGCGGCGTGGACGCGTCGCGTTCAGTCGGGACAAGCCGGGAGCAACATGATCGGTGGCCTCGCGCAGCTGGGCCCCGACCGGGCATTGTCAATGTTGGCGGACTGGACCGATCGGATCGCGGCGGGCGAACTACCGCCAGTACCCCCCCGCCCACAAGGCATGGAGCGGAACATCGTGATCACGGAGTGGGACTGGGCAGACCCCAAAGCGTATCTCCACGATGAGATCTCCACCGACAAGCGGTACCCCACACTCAACCCCAACGGGCTGGTTTATGGCGCTACCGAACTCAGCACGGACTATCTGCCGGTCCTCGATCCCGTGGGTGCTGCAAGGAGTCAAGTCAAGGTGCCGGTTCGCGATCCGAAAACACCATCCAGCGCGGACGACAAACCGCTGGCGCCTTCGGCGTACTGGGGGGATGAAGTCATCTGGCACAGCCAAATTAACGTGCACAATCCGATGTTCGACGGGAAAGGACGCGTGTGGTTCACTTCCAGAATCCGCCCGAGCGACAATCCGGCATTCTGCAGAGAAGGGTCGAGCAATCCTTCCGCTGCTCTGTTTCCGCTGAAGAGCAGCGGCCGCCAACTGGCCGTATACGATCCGCAGACGAAGCAAGTCACGCTGATTGACACATGCTTCGGTACGCATCACCTGGTATTTGCCGAGGATGCCAACAACACATTGTGGACCAGCAGCGGTGGTGGCGGCGGCGCTGTGGGCTGGCTGAACACGAAACTGTTCGATGAAACGCACGATGAGAAGAAGTCACAAGGTTGGACCGCGCTTGTTCTCGATACCAACGGCAACGGTAAGCGCGACGACTACGTAGAGCCCGACCAGCCGCTCGATCCGAGCAAGGACAAGCGTATCGCCGCGGCATTCTACGGCGTCACCGTGAGCCCGGCGGACGGTTCAATCTGGGGGACGGTGCTCGGGTTCCCGGGCGGAATCGTGCGACTGGTGCCAGGGTCGAACCCACCCGCGACGGCACTCGCGGAGCTCTACGAGTTGCCGTGGAACAATCCAAACGCGCCAGTTCATGGGTTCTCGCCACGTGGGCTTGACGTCGATCGTAACGGTGTCGTCTGGACGGTCATTGCCAGCGGACACTTGGCGAGCTTCGACCGGCACAAGTGCAAGGGCCCACTCAACGGGCCCAGCGCAACGGGCCAACACTGCCCCGAAGGCTGGACGCTCTATCCGTTGCCCGGGCCGCAGTTGAAAGGCGTTGACGATTCCGGAAGCGCCGAGGCCAGCTACTACGACTGGGTGGATCAGTTCGACACGTTTGGGTTGGGCAAGAACGTGCCGATTGTCACCGGCAACGGGAACGACGCGCTGCTGGCGCTGTTGCCCGATACCGGGAAGTTCGTCGTATTGCGCGTGCCCTATCCGATGGGCTTTTACGCCAAAGGCATGGATGGACGGATCGACGATCCGAAGGCGGGCTGGAAGGGCAAGGGACTTTGGGCCACCTACGGTACGCGAACACCTTTTCATGCCGAAGGCGGCAAAGGGACGACAAGCAAGGTCCTGCACTTCCAGCTTCGCCCGGACCCACTGGCGCATTAAATGGATCACGCAAATCTTGGTTTGCCCATTACAAGGAGCAACTGAAAAGTATGTTCTGACGTTCAGTCCGGGCGCGAGGTTCATGTCGTGGTACACCTTCATTCGAGCCGCAAGCAATGAAAGTCTTCATTGGGACCGTCACAGGAGGTTATAACGTTGCTGCTCGCAACTTAGAACCGGTGATGGGGCTAATCGAAGCTCGCACGGGATTCGCAAGGCTCGTCCGAGGCACATTGAACGTCAACATTCCCGAGGAATATATCGTGAGGCCTGACGCCCTCATAAATCCCGACGAATATCCGTTGAACAAAGAGATGAACTCCCGAGAGACTATCAAGCTCCAACGTTGCCTCGTTGCTGGCCACAAAGGATTAATCATGCGGCCTGATTCGCACGAACTTGGAGCAGGCCAGTACCACGGCAAAAGCCATCTTGAGCTAATGGGACAGAAGAATTTTCGCGAAACGCTCGGCCTGATTGATGGGAGCGTGGTTGAGGTGCAAGTAGAAGGCAACGATGAATGGTGGAGCGCAGGGAAATAAAGGCCGTTGAATTTAAAAGGGGCCCCCGTTTGGGACCGGGGGGCCCGAAAGGCGCGTTTCGTTGCCAGTGTTCTTTTCACACCGGCGCGTGGGGTCATCCATCCTAGATTGATCGAACGAAGAATCAACAAGTTACACGGAATATCACGTAGTGCGATCAAATGCTACCAAGTGCAACGCCCACTTGGGTTTGTACAGGAGACTGAGCAGCCGGTAGTGCTCAGTAGGGTTCGGTGGTGGGCACAAAACTGGGCACAGTCGTCGTCACATCGGTCGATTTGTGTTGCTCACTCCCAAGCCTCGGACGTGGGTTCGATTCCCATCGCCCCCTCCATAAAACCCGAGGTCCGGCCCGGAGACATGGGTAACACAATGTACCGGCTACATGGGTAACACTTTTGGGCCGAACGGATTTTCGAGTGGTTCGAGCACGCGAGTCTCCAGATCGAAGTACCCCAAATCATAATCCATAAAGCTGACCAGCCAGATATCGTCTTGCACTTCTTTGATGCCGACGGCCTGACCGGCGAAGACCGTGCTGAAATTGATTTTTTTCTTGCCCAGACAGATGCGGCCACAGTGGGTAACGACAATCGTTCTGTCGTGGAAGGGGTAGTCGATGTCCGGCAATCCTCGGTACGGACGAGGCGAAGCTTGATAAACATCGGCAGGATACTTCATGCCGAGAGCCTCGTGAGGTCGTTCGTTATTGAAGACCTCCAGTTTGCCTTACAGCACCATGCAACACAGGAGGTACCCATGCATTCCCCATTTGACATCCTGAAGAAAAAACCGGAGGGAAGTTTCTGTCGGTTCGAGACCGTGAACGACCTCGCCTCTGCCAACATTCGCATTAAAGAGCTGCTTGCATTATCCCCGGGTGAGTACGTTGTGTTTGACGAACGCACCCACAATGTCATTGCTGTCGGTCGATCAAGTTTCTGGGTCGATGCCAGAAGGGAGTGACCGAACTGTGGGCCTACTTCCTTGAAAGCTCGCCCTTGAAATGGCTTTCCACATTTTCACGACTAAGTGGGTTTCTTGCCTTGGTCAATACAACCGAATAGACGACCTCACTACCGGCAAGCTGCGCGGTAATAAACGCGCCGTCTTCCGGCAGTTCTTGGTAGGTGAATTTCGCCCCTGCCGTCTTCAAGTTTCTTGATCCATTCTTCGTCTCGCATGGTCAAAGCTCCTCAGGCGAGGGAGGTGTGTGGCAAGTATACGTCCCGCGTGTCAGGGAATTGCGGTTCGGAAATGAGGACTCGACGTCCGATAACCGACCTACTTAGAGTACACCGTCACTCGGAAGACCCCGGCGGGGTTGTCAGGAACTTATTTGGCGAAGAAATCGCCTTGGAGCGACAATCCCGAGGGTTCAAGAAGGCCAGGTCAATGAAAAGGGCGTCTCGATTGAGAGCCGCCCCATTACAAAGTCAGAATTCCGTCAAGTTCTGCCAAACAGGTTGCTACGACAGCGCTCACGCAGAGTATTTGTCTCTACAATCGGGCACTTCGCTCTTTTGCCAAAGGTGCCCGACTAGCGCTTATCAAACGGAAATCGAGGAGCGGATCGGTTTAGAGGATACTCCAACACGCTCGCCCTCTGTCTTGGGTCCGAGTTTCTTTAGCGAGCGCCAGCTGCCGCAGCCATTGCGGGCTTTTCCGCATTGACATTGACGTTGACCTTGATCTGCTTCGGCTTCGCTTCCTCCCGCTTCGGGAGGCTTAGCGTCAGCACACCATCGTGATATTCGGCCTTGATCGCTTCCGATTTCACGGAGTTCGCCAGCGAGAAGCTCCGACTGAACGAGCCATAGGCCCGCTCAACGCGCAGATAGTTTTCCTCGTTCACCTTATTCTCAAACTTGCGTTCGCCGCGAATTGTGAGAATGTTGCCCTCCACGCGAATGTCCAGATCCTGCGGATTCACATCCGGCAGGTCCGCCTTAACGACTAGTTCATTTTCGGTCTCGTAGATATCGACGGCCGGAGCCCAAGCGGTCAAGTTCGACTCCTCGCCCGTACGTCCCACCACATCGCCAAACACGCGATTGATCTGTTCCTGCAGGGTCGTAGCCCCACGGAAAGGTTGTTCCCAGCGATTCATTGTTCTCATCTAATCCTCCTCAACAAATGATTAGACCACTACAGTGGATCGTCGCGACGTAAATGTACAGATATATTATCTTAATAATTTAATTAATATAAAGTGTGTAACAGCACGTTGGGCCAATGTGTAGGATGTCTGGCAGCGCCACGGCACGGTTTCACTGGTAAGCGCTCCCCGCAGTCCCCGCTCATCAGTTGTCCGCAAAGCGCGTTATACGTCCAGGTGGATCGCTCCGCGTACATCGAGACCCCGGCACATTCCCAGGTGGCAAAGTTCACTGCGTTCGTCCTGGCCAAAGCACGTGCTAGTCTGATGTGATAAGCGATGAAAAACCGCGACACTCAGGCGACTTGGAAGTATCACGATGGCACAAAGCACTCCTATTGGAGCATTCGCAGCGATCCCCATTTCCTGGACTGGGCGAATCGACCGCTGCCTTTCAAAATATATCCAACGATAGAGCCGCTTCCGTTGCCGCGGGACGTGCCGCAAACAGGTGTTGCCGCGCTCTCCGCCATCACACAGTCCTTACCACCGTCGAGCGGCGTGGTGGCCCCTGACCTGCAAGACCTGGCGCGTATCCTTTATTTCTCGGCGGGAATTACCAAGCAGCGCAAAGGTCCAGGCGGAGAAATCTACTTTCGAGCCGCGGCCTGCACGGGAGCTCTCTACGAGATCGAACTGTACGTTGTGACCCGCGACCTGAAGGGCCTGGATGCTGGCGTGTACCACTTCAATCCGGCGGAAGTATCGCTACGGCTGCTACGAAAGGGTGATTTTCGCGGAAACCTGGCTCGGGCGACGGCATTGCGACCCACGGTGGCTCGGGCGCCCGCGACTATACTCTGCACGGGAACGTACTGGCGAAACGCCTGGAAGTATCAGGCGCGCACCTATCGCCATTTCGGTTGGGACCACGGTACGCTGCTGGCGAACATGCTGGCCATTTCTGCCGCTTCCGGGCTGCCTTCCGAGATCGTGCTCGGGTTCGTGGATGTCGAGGTAAACAACCTACTGGATCTTGACACCCGCCGTGAGGTTTCTTGGTGCCTTGTACCGATTGGGCGCACGTCGGAGCGTTTGTCACCTGCCCCGAGAGAGGCTGCGGCGCTGGGGCTCGAAACAATCGCGCTTTCGAAACGTGAGGTGGAGTATCCCGCGATGCTCGAGATGCACGACGCGTCTACTCTTGACTCCGAACAGGAAGTGGCGCAATGGTGCGGGCAGCAACCGGTCTCTGCATCTTACGCTATGGCTAGCGAGGCGGTTTGGCTTCAACCACTACCGAAAGAAGAAGAACCAAAGGACACCATCGAGGAGGTCATCCAGCGCCGCGGCTCTTCTCGAAAATTCGATCCGACTAAATCGATTACGCTAGCCGAACTCTCAACCATCCTCGACTCCGCCACGCGAGGCACGCCCGCTGACTTCCTTGAGCCCTTTGGCACACAGCTCAATGACCTTTACCTGATCGTCCATGCGGTGCAAGGACTCAGGCCGGGCGCGTACTTCTTCCGCCGTCAGCAAAACGCGCTGGAGCTCTTGAAGGAAGGAGAATTCCGCGCCGAGGCTTACCATCTTGGACTGGAGCAGCAACTTCCCGCAGACGCCTGTGTGGACGTTTTCTTTCTCGCCGATTTAAACCGCATCCTGGAGCGATGTGGGAATCGCGGCTACCGCGCCGTCCAGTTGGAGGCAGGTGTGATAGGCGGCAAAATGTATCTAGCAGCATATGCCCAGCGTCTAGGTGCAACCGGGCTGACCTTTTTCGACGACGACGTGATTCTCTACTTTTCGCCTCACGCGATACACAAGAGTGCCATCTTCCTGCTCGCGATTGGCAAGCTAATGAAAAAATCACGCGAGGCTTTCTAGGCTTCGCGTTCGCTTTCAACCCCTCGAATTTTGGAACCTCCTCCAAGGCAGTCTGCTAGGAATTCGCCACCTGAGCACGGCGCGAGTTATACGTAGTACGCTAACGTACACAAGAGATATATCGGCATAAGAACGGGGGTTTAAGTGCGACAATCAACCGTCAGTGGCCAACGGATTCGGACGGTCTGTTTTTTATGAACGCGCGAAACAAGCGACGATGGAGCGACTTGTGCGGCGAGGCCGAGGTTGAGGAAGACCTTGAAAAACTGCGAAAGCTCGCGGAACAAATCACTCGCATTCTTGACGATGAACAGGCCCGCTTGAAAGGCCTCCAGATCAAATCTGAAAGAAAATCCCTGAGAGTTTGATTACCAGGCGCGATAGATCGTCCCGACCCCAACTCCCATCTGTCAGGCGATCCGCTTCCAGCCGACTGTCCATGCGCGGCTGCCTGCCAAAAGGTGAAGTCTCTTCGGAAATTCCGGGCGTGGTCTTCGCCGATTCCAGGGGATAGATGTCGGCGAGGCACTCAAAGAAGGCTATCGCCTCTGCTTCCAGCCCGAGAAGCCGCAGGGATTTCAGTATCCTCGTGATCCGCAGATGGTTGTGATTGGAGGGCGAAATCCAGTTCTTGGAACGCTCAGCGAAAGAACAGCGCGAGTCACCCTAAGCTGGCCAGCCTCCTGTGAGCGAAGCGCGGCAATTGATTAGCAATCTGGGAGATGGTGACCCGTTGGAAGATGGCGAGGCAAAACCCATAGCGCGTTTCGAGGAGTTGTTGGGAGGTAAGTGGTTCAACATCGGAAACCCGCAGTTCGGCAGAGGCTAGTCATCGTCATTGGATATCATCACTGGTAGCGGGTAACAGGCTGCCGCCACGTTTCGAGTACGCATTCCCCACTGGATGGGAAGAGGTAATCCAAATACTTAAACACGATCCTCTACACCCCTTCTAATTACCAGAGATTGCAACGTACGCTGGTGGAACAACTCCAGTCGCGACAGGTAAATCCTGATGCGCAAAATGCAACATTACGGCGAGTTTTCCCCTTTTGTGGCTATCCAAGACTCATAGACTTGCGGGCGGATTTCGCCGAAAAACGCAACCTTTTGGGTACTTCGTTGCATCGGCAACGCTTAGTTTGTTGCCACCAGGAAAACCGGCAACTGTGCGGTAAGCCGACCACGCAACCATGCGGACCCGGGTTTCGCGTTTTCCCACGACCGGACTTGGGCTTCTGGGAAGCCAAGGGGCCCTTGTCCGGTTAGTGCGTTTTACCAGGCACTGGGGTCTTGCAGAGCCGGCACTGGGATAATTTCCGAGTTGCCGACCATCCATGACCTTGGGGCGTTGCAGAGAAGCGGTGACGCCGGAAGGATCAGACCGTGCAAGAGCGAGTCGTGCGAAAATCGGCGATCATCCACTGTGGATAATATGAACGGAGATTTCAATGTCGGATGAAATGGAACTTTTGAAGCGTGTTTACGATCGGTTCAACGCTCGCGACATGGAGAGCGTGCTCGCGGCCATGCACGAGGACGTCATGTGGGCAAACGGAATGGAAGGCGGCCACGTCCACGGAGTTGATGGAGTGCGTAAGTATTGGACACACCAGTGGGCGATGATCGATCCACACGTCGAGCCGATCGAGTTCTCCAATGGCCCCGAGGGAGAAGTCGTTATAGAAGTCCATCAAGTCGTCCGCGATCTCAACGGTAACCTCCTCACGGATAAAATGGTCGGTCACATGTTTCGAATCGAAAACGGGTTAATCAAGCGCTTCGATATCCGCGGCCAGTGAGGCCCAGCTCCGTAGCGTTCAGGCTAGCGCGGTCCGACGATAAGTTCCGACTAGCCGACAATCCGAGAGTAATCTCCTAACTTCCACCGGTGGGTGGTCACAGCGCAATGATTCTTGGTCGGCACGCTCGGGTCAGAGTCTTCGTTCGTTGACTCTCGAATGCCCCGTCCATAAGATGAAGGGATCTGAAGGCCACGCAGCTTCGAATGATCGGCCAAATCATCTCGCACTACCGCATCGTCGACAAACTCGGCGGCGGCGGGATGGGTGTGGTCTACAAAGCTGAAGACATCCGGCTTCATCGTTTCGTCGCCCTGAAGTTTCTTCCTTCCGATCTTGCTCGCGATCCGCAGTCCCTAGCGCGCTTTCGGCGCGAGGCCCAAGCAGCCTCGGCGCTGAATCATCCGAACATATGCACCATTTACGACATTGGTGGAGAGCAGGAGCAGGCGTTTATCGCCATGGAATTTCTGGAGGGCATAACGCTCAAGCATCTTGTGGTTGGACGACCCCTTGAGCCTGATCGTCTGCTCTTCCTCGCAACCGAGATCACCGATGCTCTGGATGCTGCTCACGCCGCGGGTATTGTTCACCGTGACATTAAGCCGGCAAACATCTTTGTCACCACGCGTGGGCACGCTAAGATTCTTGATTTTGGGCTTGCGAAGGTTGCCGATCATTTCAGCGTCGCCACCGGTGCTTCACTCCAGGCGACACTTGACGACCCTCAATTAACCAGCCCAGGTACAGCGCTCGGGACAGTGGCATACATGTCGCCTGAGCAGGCTCTGGGCAAACCGCTGGATGCACGAACAGATCTGTTTTCGCTCGGCCTTGTGCTTTACGAAATGGCGACGGGGAAACAGGTCTTCTCGGGGAGCACCTCTGCCGCGATCTTCGACTCTATTCTGCATAGCAGTCCACCGCCAGCGGGACGGCTAAACCCTTTAGTTCCCGCTGAACTGGATCACATCATAGGCAAGCTGCTGGAGAAAGAACCGGACCTTCGATACCAGACCGCAGCTGACTTGCGGGCTGATCTAAAACGCCTGCATCGGGACACCAGTTCAGGGCACACAGCCGCGCACAGTCTGGTGGTATCCGCTGCGGTAAACAAGAAACGATTCCCCGGTTGGATGTGGGTCTCTATTGCTCTTTTTGTCCTCTGTCTGACTGTCGTCGCCGGTTGGCTCTATTTTTCTGCTCCCGCAAAATATTCTGGCCCACTCCCGCGGGTCGTTCCCTTCACCAGTTCTGGGGGAGACAAGGATTGTCCTGCAATGTCGCCGGATGGCAATGAAGTCGCATTCTCCTGGCAGGGAGAAAAGAGCACAGACCCCAATATCTATAACATTTACGTGCAGCTTGTGGGCGCGGGCTCGCCCCTTCGGATTACCAGTGCACGCGCTTCTGATCTCTCCCCTGCTTGGTCTCCAGACGGCCGTTTCATTGCCTTCGAGCGTGAGGCGGGACAGTCGCATGCTTACTTCATAGTGCCCGCCCTGGGCGGCTCGGAACGCAAATTGGCCAATGCTTATCCAGCGGCATTCGGCGGCGGCATTAGCTGGTCGCCTGATGGCAAGTACTTAGCAGTCGCCGACCGCGGCTCGCCCAACGGTTCCCGGGCTGGCATATTTTTCGTTTCGGTCGAAAGCGGCGAAATGCGGGATTCGGGTATTGAATTGCCAGCTCCATACATCGTCGGTCCGGCGTTATCTCCGGATGGGAAGTACCTGGCGTTTGTCAGCGGGTCTGGATTCTTGTCAAACGATATTTACGTTGTACCCATATCAGGCGGCAAGTCGCGGCCGCTAACCTCGTTGCGTGCTCATATCAGGGGCCCGGCGTGGATGTCTAATGGCCAGGAACTGGTCTTTTCTTCAAATCACCAGGGACTCGATACTCTGTGGAGGGTGGCGCTGACCGGCGGCGACCCCGAGCCACTCTCGATTGCTGCTGATGATGCTAGGCAGGTCACGATCTCCTCGCGAGGAAACCGGCTGGCATTTCTCCGCTACAAAGTGGACACCAATATATGGGAGGCGCCAGCTTTCGCGGCAGTGCACCGTCAACCTTTGAAGTTGATAGCTTCAACGCGCGAGGATGCGTCGCCGGCGTTCTCCCCGGATGGACACCGCATCGCTTTCGCTTCGAACCGTTCAGGGAGGTTCGAGATTTATGTCTGCGGCAGCGATGGATCCAATCCTGTCCAACTTACGTCAATGAGGGCTCCGGATACAGGCACACCGGCCTGGTCTCCCGATGGAAAGCAGATCGCTTTCGACTCTCGACTTGAAGGACACTCCGACATCTTCGTTATCAACTCCGAAGGTGGCTCACCGCACCGTCTCACGACCGAGCCCTATGACAACGAGTTGCCTAGCTGGTCGAGAGACGGTCACTGGATTTACTTCACTTCAGAGCGCTCCGCGGACAATCAAATCTGGAAGGTCCAAGCCGAAGGAGGCGCCGCCGTTCAGGTCACGAAGGGAGGTGGCTGGGGTGGACTCGACGGACCCGATGGCAAATCTCTCTACTACTATCGCGATCAGGCAATCTGGAAAAGCACTTTGACGGGCGAGGGTGAAGCCCGCGTCGCCGCTAACGCTGAATCGCAAGACTTCCGCCTGCGCCGTAATTCGCTCTGGCTTCTGGATAGCTCCGCCATCCAAGCCCAACTCGACGTTTTGGATTTATCCACGCACAAAAAGACCCGACTCGGTGTGTTGGACATCGGCGCTTCGGCCAAAACCGCAACCGGCTTTGATGTCTCTCCCGATGGACGAACGATCATCTACACCCGCGTTGACGGTCTCGAAAGCGACATCATGCTGGTCGAAAATTTCCACTGAAACCTGAAAATATAAGCTGTGCATTGCGCCCGAGTCACGGGCTATGCAGAAGTTATTCCAGTAAACCTGACTCCATTGCTCCACAAGGTTGATTGCGGTCGGCTCTCAGGAATACCTCAGAACTTAGCTTGACGCTTGCGTTAGCACGCGCAGGGCGAGCGCCCCCGCTGCAACCATCAGCATGAACACGGCGGGCCCAATGCCTTTGGTGTCATGTACGCGCAGATGCGACACGACCGCGCCCACAAAATAGATGACGAGGCCAACGCCTGCCGCCAGACCCGCCCATGGCCACCAGATGCCAAGGACAAGGCCCAATGCACCGGCAAACTCACAAGCGGCCAGGAGCGGAAAGCGCCTCAGCGGTACGCCGACTACTTCGTGGATCACATGAACTACCTTCGGGTCTCGGCGAACCTTGGCGACTGCGGAGAACGCCACCATCGCCGCGAAGAGGATTGTAATGAACAGATACGCAGGATGCATGCAAGGCTTCCCATCAACTAGTTCAATTGCTTGGTACCCATCAAGAGATTACATCAGAACCCCAAGTTGTCACTCCAGCGCTCGCCGTTGTAGTTTTGCCGATGCACGCTCGATGAGTCGCCTTCGGAGTGTCCAGCCCGAAAGCTGCGAGCAGTATAGCCCTTCCGAGAGGATAACGGGCAAACCGGAAGTAATTCCACTTGGAGGTTGCATCCGCAGAGGCCCACGAAGAAAGCAAAGCCCCGGATTGCTCCGGGGCCTCACTTCAAACGAAATTCAATTGGAGAGGAAGCGGAAGGAGTAGAGAAGCACGGTGTTGCGAAGGGGTGCGGCGCGATCCGCGAGCATCCGCTCAAAGAACACAACGTCGCCGAAAGAATAGCCGAACGGCGAAGTTTTGGCTGTGTCGAGTGACTCCAATGCTTCGAGGAAGCGGTCCATGCTGGATACGTGAGTGAGCGGGGTCATTTCCTCTCTTAGAACAGCCCGGCGAGCGCGGCGTTGACCGCCTTGCCGGTCTGCTCATCCGTGGGGACCGCGTAGATGGCCGTGGATGCGATGTTCCTGTGTCCCAGGGCTTGCTTCACGATGGTCAGATGGACGTTGCTCGCAACCAACGCAAATCCGAGCGCGTGTTTGAGGCAATGCGGGTGTCTTCTGTCGGCTGGAAGCCCCGCGCGCTCGGCGATGGATTGGAACATACGGAAGAATTGGGAGCGATGAATTTTTCCGCCCTTCTGAGAGGCGAAAACGAAATCACTCGCATCGCGGCGTTCGGCCAGCCACGCCTTCAAGACTCGCCTTTCCGACAGGAGCGGTTGCCCTGGATGATCGCACAGCGGCTGTATGGTTCGCAGGCTACCCTTTAGTCGTCTGATCGTGACTTCGCCATTCTTCAAGTCAAGGTCCGACAATCTCAGGTCGCAGACTTCGCTCGCACGCATCCCGTGGCGACAAGCCAGAAGGATCATGGCGAGGTTGCGCTTCGACTCGCTGGCGATTTTCAGAACCCTGAGGATTTCTTCCGGTGTGAGAGCTTTCCGGAAGTGCGACCGTTGGACGGGATGAATTACACTTTGCGTAGCCACGTCAGCCTCCTATTAGGTTGATTTGGCCAGGGGCGTGTCGGTGTTGCAAGCACCGGCTCCTCCCGTTCTTATTTCGCTTTGAATCCGAGAGACCGCCGAACATATTCACTGACCGAGAGCCCGGACTTCCTGGCTAACCGTTCGAGCTTCCAATGTTCGGCGGGGGTCAATCGTAACGCGACTAGGTGACTCTGGCGCTCCTTCGCTGGCATCCTCGGTCTGCCCATTCGCATATTAAATGTATAACAAAAAGTCTGATGCCTGTCAACTGCAAAATAGCAAGGATTGCAGGAAAAACAGCACTCTCGTGGCAGCGTAGTGGCATTTGTTTGGCCTCACAAAAGGCCGACCGCCGTGCCGGAACGGTGCGCCGGCCCGAGCGATAACATAGGGGTTAGGGAAGTTACGGTCTAAAGGGCATACCCGGTAGTGGTCGCCCCAGGCCCCCTCCCGCGGAGGACCCGGTAGTGACTGGCAGCCCGGGGCTCCTTTTCCGTATGATTTGCGGCCTCGGCGCGTTTAATTTAAGTTGTTTCTAGCGGAGGCTTATCCGTCAGCATCGACTCCATTTTGCCTCAGTTGGCAAAATTTTGCTTTGGCGCTTAAGTGCTTTGCTTGCAGTGCTTACGCGCAACGCCCGGGCTGGCCCTCAGGAATGTCTAGTCACCCTGAGGCCGTGCCGAAACGAACATTCTAGTTTGCCCGTTCGTATATTCGGGGATACCGGTGCCAGCGGACCGCGCGGAGGGGTGGCTATGACAACGTTTCTTTCGGATTTGCAACTCGCGTTGCGGATGTTGGCGAAGAAACCTGCTTTCACCGTGATCGCAGTGCTCACGCTCGCTTTGGGAATCGCGGTGAACGCCACCATGTTCAGCATGGTTAGCGCGTTCCTCCTGCGGCGTCCTTCGGCTGGCCAACCGGACCGCGTAGCCGTGGTTAGCTGCGTGCGGCCCGGCGGAGGCTTCCTGCCCGATGTGAATGCAGTTTCTGCGCCAAATTACCTCGCGTGGCGCGACGCCAATGACGTGTTCGTCGACATGACTGCAGCGGATGAATTTCGCACCGCAAACCTGATCGTACCGACTGTGGCGCCCCAGGCGTCTGGACCCACCGCACAGGCCCCATCCGCCCCGCAGAGCCATTCCGCCGCTGGCCAGCCTGAGGCATTGCGCTCCGCCGCTGTGTCTCCCAACTACTTTCGCGTCCTCGGCGTCTCCACGCTGCTGGGCCGCAGCTTCGCCGATGGAGAAGATCAGCCCGGCCGCGACCACGTAGCAATTCTCGGTTATGACGTGTGGGTGCGGCGTTTTGCTGCCGATCCTAATGTCGTCGGTCGTAGTGTTCGTTTGAACCGCGAGGATTACAAGGTTATCGGCGTGATGCCGAAGAGCTTTCAGTTGCTGGGCTTCATTCCGCAATTGTGGACACCGCTGGTGCTGAGCCCTGCTGACCAGACCGCGGCCGCGAGGAAGGATCGCTCGCTGTACCTGTTCGGCCGGCTCAAACCGGGCGTTAGCATCGAGAAAGCCCGCGCCGAATTTGTCACTTTCGCGCAGCGCGCCGCTGAAAACTTTCCCGAAGTCGAAAAAGGCTGGGGCGCTGCGCTGCGCGCTCTACCTGATTTCGTGATCTATCAGTTCAGTATTCGCAACGGCTTGGGAATCATGATGACGGCGGTCGCTTTTGTGCTGATGATCGCTTGCGCCAATGTTGCGGGATTGCTCCTGGCGCGCGCCGACGGTCGCCGCAAAGAGTTGGCGATTCGCATCTCCTTGGGGGCCAGCCGTGTACGCATCGTGCGGCATTTGCTAACGGAAGGTCTATTGATCGCCCTTGTCGGCGGCAGCGTCGGTCTGCTCCTCTCGTATTGGGGAATTAAGTTCATCCAGGCGAATCTCACCTTCAACGAATTCATTCGCGCCGTGCCTGTGACTCTCGATCGCAATGTCTTAATTTTTGCTGTGGTGATTTCGCTCGCTTCCGCGGTGTTGTGCAGCTTGGCACCCGCGCTGAAGGCCTCGCGAACCGACGTGAATACCAGCCTGAAGGACGAGAGCCGCGCAGCGTCGGCGGGGCGCTCGCATAAGCGGCTTCGTAGCGTCCTGGTGACGAGCGAAATCGCTTTGGCTCTTTTTCTACTGATCGGCACCGCGCTGCTCATCCGCGGCATTTTTGTAACTGAACATCAGGCTCTGGGCTTCCGACCCGATCATTTGCTTACAGCCAACTTGACCCTCGACAGCGCCCGTTACAAAGATGCCGCGCAGCAAACGCAATTTGTGAAAGATGTACTTCCGCGGCTGAGTCAGATTCCAGCAGTGGATGCCGTTGCTGCCACTTCCGATCTGCCCGCGACCGGACCAGGACGCTTGCCGTTTCGGATCAAGGGTGAAGCAGATTTGCGTGACAGCGAGCAACGAACGGTCGTTGACAGCGTAGTGACCAGCCAATTCTTTGACGCCGCCGGGATCGCACTATTGCGCGGCCGCCTGTTCACGGAAACGGACAACTACACGGCGCCGCACGTCGTGCTCGTCAATCAGGAATTCGTAAAGCGCTATTTCCATGACCAGGAACCGCTCGGCAAGCAGATTCGCCTGGATGTCTCCGGCGGCGCCGCGGAATGGAGCGAGATCGTCGGAGTGGTAGGTGACGTGAAGACTTTTTCCGAAGCAACGAACTACGACCCTGAAGTGTATGAAGCTTTCCTACAGCGGCCGGTCAGCTCATTTTCTCTTATGGTGCGCACCAGCGCCGACCCGGCCAGCTTGGCGTCGGCGCTGCGCAACGCCGTCGCTCGGCTGGATGGGGAGCTTCCGCTCTCAGCGGTGATGAGTATGCCTGCTGTGCTCGAGCAGCAAAAGGGAGGCGATGCGCTTTTCTCGCAAATATTGACTGGGTTTGCGCTGCTCGCGCTGGCGCTCGCGGCAATCGGCATTTACGGGCTGATCGCCTATTCGGTGGGCCAGCGCACGCACGAAATCGGAATCCGCATGGCTATGGGCGCCGGGAAACCGCAAGTGCTGCGCATGGTGCTCCGCGACGGGTTGAGAATGGGAATCGTCGGCGCTGCGATCGGACTCGTGTTCGCGTTGCCGCTGCCGAAGCTTTTCGCCTCTATGTTCTTTGGGTTTCCCGCTAGCGAGCCATTGTTTTACATCCTTGTACCCGTGGTGCTGCTCGCAGTCGCGATGTTGGCGACTTACATCCCAGCGCGACGGGCTACGTACGTCGACCCGATGCGCGCCCTGCGCCAGGAATAGCGACCACAACAACGGGTGAACCGCACGGGAACTTCACACGCGTGGACCCTATGCACGTTAGTAGCTTTTTTAAGCAACCGCCTTGGAATTCATCCGTGCAGATAATTTGCTAACTTGATAAAGATAAAATCCGGCTGGATTCCGACTCCAGGCCAAGATAGGGGCCTTTCTGTGTGTGCCAAGAGTGCTCTGCCAGGCAAGGTATCAACTGCGGCTGACGAGACCATAAGTGCTCTGCGCGAGGAATTGATTCGGGGTTTTCGTGAAGAGGCTTCGGCCGTCACTAGTGAGTTCCGTGAAAGGGTTTCTCCATTCCCGGTAGGCACCCTCGGGGCGGCATACGTCCTCGGTCTCAGACTGGGCCGATGGAAGTGGATTGGAGTTTATTTTAACGAGCCGGCGTCATGGCGACAGGGTTGCCGGGAGTGCCTGGATCATTGGTGTAGTGTTTTTCCTAGCGAACTGAAAGTGTTTGTCGCGGACCTGTGCGAGCTGGGCCACAGTATCGACACCGTCGCAAAAGAACTAGAAGACATTTGCGTTCTGATTAGCAATGTCGAATCACGTAACTGGCTCGCTTGTTTCTGCGGCAACGGCAATCCCGCCGGCCCAGATTGGCGTGCGCCAGGTTGGCTTCTGGATTGGCCTGACGAACTCGAAGCTGGCGCCTTTCTGGAAGCTACTCGAAACGGTCGGCTGGATTGTGGCCAGACGAAAGAAGTACGTCAAGCGATTCAGAATACCACCGAGGAATATCTGCTGTGCGCGAAAGAGGCCGCTCTGAATCACGCCCGAATCCTGGTTGCCAAAGAAAACAATCGGACTCGGCGTAAAGAAGATAGCTTGCTAGAAGACCGTCTTCCAGCCTCCGTGTCATGGCCAGTAGAGCGAGGCAAATTCTGTGACCAGGTGATTGATGAAATTAGAAGAATCAAAAACCTGTTTGCCACTACCGGCAGGAGCGTTGCTGAGATAGAGAAAGAACATCCCAACTTCGCAGTTTGGAAAGTACGCACAACTCTTAGTCCTGAAGATCAGGAGACTTTCAATCGCCCGAATCAATGGGGACCCATAGTGGGATATGCAAAGATGATTTTGAGCAAAATCCACAATCGCAGGCCCGTCACGATGACCTCGTGGGTCAAGGCTTACCGAAAATGCCAGAAAGCAAAAGGAGTTCGACCTAGCAAGAGGACATAAGTCTGCCCGCGGTCTACCCATTCCTACCCGTTTTCCCTTAGTTTTCTACCCGCAACATACCCAAATTTGCAGCCGTAGACTTTCTGCATGGACGAGACGAATCACCGCCGAGCATCGGCAGCCGAAGGCCAGCACGTTGAAACCAGGGCCTAGCTGGTTGGTAGTGCCATGAGCAAACGTAGCCTGCCCTGGTTGAAATTCTATCCTTCGGACTGGTTGTCAGATTCCGTTGCCGGGTGTTGTCTTGCCGCGCAAGGACTTTGGTTCCGCATGCCTTTTGTAGCCCACAATTCACAGCACTACGGATACTTAGAAGCAGACGGAAAAGCTATTCCGGATGAACAATTGGTCCGCCGTTGCGGCTGTGCGAGCGTGGAAGAGTATCGAAACCTTCTAGCGGAATTGTTCGCCGCTGGAGTCCCTAGCCGTAACCCAGAGGGGGTCATCTACTCCCGGCGCATGGTGCGCGATCAGCAAGAGCGAGATTCCGCCGCCGATAGACAGAGACGGCATCGCCGTCACGCTCCTGTGACGCCGCTGTCACAGGGAGAGTCAGAGGTCAAAGTCAGAGGTCAAAGTCATAAGTCAGAATCAGAATCAGAGAAAGTCAAAGTCTTTCGTAAGGAGGCTTGACGTATGACTTTGACCCAAACCCTCCAGATAAAGGAAAGGTTCCTCAAGTTTGAAGACATGCGCGCATTGGACTACGTAGAGAAGCGTTGGGAAGAGGCAGGAAAACCCGTCGAACGCTGGCAGCTAGTCAATTTCCTCGAAAGAATGCTCGTCGATCTCAAAACTCAAGGGACGGGGTATCCCAAGGTTCTGCTGCTCCGCAAAAAGGAAATCCAGCGCAATACGTTCACGATCTGCGAGCCGGCCAAGACTACTGAGCCTCAAGACGGTGTTTGCCCGCTGTGCGCCGGGGCCGGATGGATACCTGGCAACAATGGATATGCGCCTTGCGCCTGTCCGGCTGGCGAACCTCACCGAGCGAAACTGCAACGATGGGGAATGAAAATATGAAGCTCTTCGGCCTCAAGTGGATGACGTGCGCGGACTGTCCGAAACGATTTCTTGTGCTAGAGGAATCCCAGCTCGTGCGCTCCCTTACCCGCGACGCCAAGCGCAAGGCGACCAACCGCAAGGTGCATGAGTCGAGGTGCTGGAGCCAAGATAAGCGCGACAACAAAAAACATCACGGCGACGTGCAACGCCAGAGAGAAATTCTCCAAAAGAGAGGATTTCTGCCATAGCCATGCTGCTAACCGTCCAACAGGGGTACGAGCTGCTCGCCAAGCACGGGGTGTTCGCGCGCGAAATCTGTGACAAATGCGGAGTTTTGCTTGGTGCGGTTAGGTTCACACGGCGGGGCGGCGCCAACGTGTGGTGCAACCGCAAGTGTCGCGATGGAGCGGAGGCTAACGCACCGGGGACGTGCAAGCACTGCCGTGCGACACTTCTACCGGGCAAGCGTAAGAACTCACGGTTTTGTGATGACGCCTGTAAGCAAGCCGCCCACCGGTCCAAACCTACCCGAGAGGCATCCGAAACCGGCGGACTATCCGTAACAAACACGTCGATTTATGCGGGTTTTTCACTGAAAAAAGGCGGGGCTGGTGTGTTCCCCCTTACCCGGCCATCTTTGCCTCTAGAAATGCCCCCTAGCAAAAAACGGGCTGCAAGAGTTTAGGCATGGCAACCGCATTCCAAATCGAGCCGGGCGACAAACAGGCGGCGCCCTCTGGTACACTGCACGCGCCAATTGGTCCGTCGAGAAATGAGAACTCGATGGCCCGAAAGCGGTATCAACGCGGTCGTGTATTTTTAGAAGGAAAGAAGAAAGACAAATGGGCGGGCAGATACCGGGAAGATGTGATGGAAATCGATGGTAAGACGCGGCGCGTTCGGCGAACCGTCATTCTCGGCAGTAAGCGCGAATTGCCTACGAAACGTCTCGCAGAGCGCAAGATGGACGCGATTCTGGCGCGCATCAACGATCTTAACTATCGTCCCGGTCGTGTCGCCACGTTCGGAGAATTTATCGAACGGTGGAAAACCGAAGTGCTGACAACGCAAAAGCCATCCTCTGTGCGAGCAGTCCGCTCGCACCTAAAGTGCTACGTCGTTCCGGAGCTTGGCAAGATTCGCCTCGACCAATTTGGTGTCGAGAATCAACAGCGATTTATAACCCGGATGCCGGAGAGGGCCGTGAGCAAGGCAGTTTCCCGAAAGACAATCCAGAACGTCCTTGGCACGCTCTCAGCGATCCTCACGACCGCCCGCAACTGGGGCTATACCTGCGAACCGATAAAGCTCGAACACCTTCGCTTGCCAGCGCGCGGTGTGAAATATGAAGCTCCATCTTTCACCGTAGACCAACTCCAACGCATTCTCACGGTTGCCGAAGAACCCTGGCGCACACTGTTTTGCATTTTCACGATGGACGGTCTGCGTGCTGGCGAAGCTCTGGGCTTGCAGTGGGGCGACATAGATTTAGACCGGGGCCTTCTGCACGTCCGGCGCTCAGTGTGGTACGGAAAAATCCAAGCCGCGAAGAGCGAAGCCAGCGAAACTGTTCTTCCAATCCCCGACGCCCTCGTGGCCGTTTTGAGGGACTATCGGGCGCAGTGGAAACCAAATCCGCAGGGCTTTCTATTCGTGACCCGAAACGGGCAACCGCCCTCCTCCAACAAGGTCGTGGAATATCACTTGTGGCCGATTCTCGACGCGCTCGGGATTCCCCGGTGTGGTGTTCACGCATTTCGGCATTCGCACACGGCGCTGCTACTTGACACAGGAGCAACGCCCAAGGTTGTTCAACGCCAGCTCCGTCATTCCGACGCGCGGACGACGCTAGAAATTTACGGGCACGTTGTAGGAGATGCCCAGAGGGAAGCAGTTGAAAAGGTGGCCGCACTTTTGGACTGTAATGGACCGAAATCGGCCAATCGCGATAAGTGGATTCAGTAAGTTAGCAGGGTAAGGCGATGGGTTCGATTCTCATCGCCCGCTCCAAAACTACCGCTGATTCAGTTGCCTTTGCGCCGCCAGATCATTGGAAAAGGCCCGGCTGAGTAAATGGCAACAGCAGGAATACCACCGTAAGGCGCAAGAGATTCGCGCCAAAGGTCTGGGGATGACCTATGCGGACGAGCAGCAGATGATCGCGTACGAAAGGGCAGCCCTAAACCGCATGCTCAACCGAGCAAATAACTTGCCGCTCGCAAAGGCGTTCCGGCGGCTCGAGACCTATTGGTGACGCTCAGGAAACCGACCGCGGGTCGAACAGCAAGGGAAAGAACTGCCCACCCATCTTGTCCCCGCGAGGAATTGTAGGAACGCCGGTCAGAAGCGGCTCATCCGCGTTCGACATCACGCCATCGCGAAAGACGTTTATCACGGTGGCGCGACGCGGCGCGGGGGTATCGTTCGCATGCGAACCGTGCATAGTTCGAGCATGGTGAAACGAACTTTCACCTTTTTTCAATTCCACGGCCACGGGATCGAATTTGTCTTTCAGGTCGTCAGGAAGAGTGTCGCGGATGCCGTCCATTTGCCCCGTCAGGACAGGTTTGGGCAGGTCCGGCCATTTGTGGCTTCCGGGAACGTAATTCAGACAGCCGTTTTCGCGGGTTGAATCGTCCAAGCCGATCCAGCAAGTGACGTGGGCCAGAGGCGTGGTTCTTGTCCAGTACGAGTAATCCTGGTGCCAGGCCACGACACCGCCGTGTTTCGCTGGTTTGCAGAAAAGCTGGTCGTGCCAGAAGCGCACCGGACCGCCTAGTAGCTGGTACGCCGGCACCAAAAATGCGGGATTCCAGAGCAGGTCGTGAAAGCCGGGCATAACGCGCCAAGCGCCTAAGGCATGGAAAACCACACGGTTCGGGTCCGTCGATTCGTTGGAATGGTATTCGTGAAACAAATGCCGGCCGGGATGCGTCGGATCCATGAGTTGGTCCAATTCCGCCCGCAGAACTTCCACTTGGTCATCGGTTAGAATGCGAACGCCCTTCAAGTACCCATTTTCGCGGAAGAACTCGAGCTGCTCCTCGCTCAAGCGATACTGCTCCCAGCTGGTGGAACCGGAGCCAGCAAATAGGGCGCTGACCGGGTGATGATTTCGGGATAAGTCTTCCATCATTGTGGCACTCAAAGGGGCGAGATACTCGCGTCAACTGTCTTTACGGCCGTGATGTTAACTTAGACCAGAGTAATTTGCCACGGGCTTCGGCCGTCGCCCTAAGTCCTTTGGATGCGATAGGGAATAACTGACAACTCCGCTAAGATGCCCGTTGTATGCCTTCCCCTAAGCATCGCAGCGGAACCTCGCGAAAAACCAAGCTCGTTGGCGGGCGCCGCGTCCCTGGCGCTGCGCGACAGAAACTCAGTGGATCCGGCACGTTGCCCTCAAGTGGTGCAACGATCTCAACCGGCAATGGTCAGGTCGTGGACTCGCGCGGGTGCTGGGTTGTACATTTCGAAGCTCACTCGCCAATTCAAGGACGGCAACCTGAATGTCCGCTCGCCTTGCAGTGGCGCCGCGACATTCGAAGAACTCGGTCGGGCCCTGGGTACGGCGCGGTGGCAAACCCGCAAGATGCGGGAGCAAGGATTGCTGCGCGAAACGACCCGGCAGATGTTCGCCAGAGTTCTCGGGAAGACGACGAATCCATGAAACCACCATCGAACGTCAAGACGCCAGCGCAGTACATCGCCTCACTCCCCGCCGATCGTGCGAAGACAATCGCGACGGTGCGCGCACTCGTGAACAAGCAAATTCCGCGCGGCTACCATGAGTGCCTCGTCTGGGGCACGATCGGC
>Ga0210399_10000041_pt1 | contig 87580 bp, 81 predicted proteins | sample IncBWC14MmetaG_FD_150865 | JGI IMG/M metagenome (GOLD analysis project Ga0210399, IMG submission 150865) | Forest soil microbial communities from Barre Woods Harvard Forest LTER site, Petersham, Massachusetts, United States - Inc-BW-C-14-M | ecosystem: Environmental > Terrestrial > Soil >...
ACTTTGACTTTGGCGTGTTCCGCGATGGAGGTAACTGCCAGGCGCACATTGGCGAAGGTGAAATCGTCGGCGATAAGGCCGCGCCATCCCGAGGTACCAAACTTAATGGGAGAAGTGCTCATGGGGGTCATTCTAGCTCGTGAAAAGTCGAAAGTCGAAAGTTGAAAAAGGAAAGAGATTCGCCGGCTAGGCAATGGGAGGAAGCGCGAGAGGAGAACGTTACGGAGAGGGGCGGAGCCGGATCAGAAGATGAAAATGTAGCCGTAGTTGGACGGCACAGTAATGCTTTGCGCGGCGCCCGCGGACGCGACAGTCACCGTCAGCGGCGCGGTTCGAAACGCGGCATCTAGTTTTTCGGTCCACACGCCGGCTTTCGGAAACGGCACGGTAATCGTATCCGCGGAGGCACCGAAATTTAACGATGGAATTGGTTTTGTGATGCTCAGAGGAGGGAACCCATGAAGGGCGGCGGACGATATCGAGTCGTGCTGGTGACGTGCGGAACGCTGACGGAAGGCCGGCGCATCGCGCGCAGCGTTGTCACCAAAGGCTTCGCGGCCTGCGTGAATGTTATTTTGAGCCCGGCAGAGTCGTTTTACACCTGGAAGGGGGAACTCGAGAAAGCGCGCGAATATTTGCTGGTGATGAAGACTGCGCCTGACCGCCTCGCTGAATTGGAAAAAGAAGTCAAGCGTCTCCACAGTTATGACGTACCGGAATTCATTGTCCTAGAAATCCGCGGCGGATCAAAAGAGTACCTGCGGTGGCTTGGCACAAGCGTGAAGGTAGGGAAGTAATTCAGCGGAAGGAATGCCGTTCTAGACTTGGCTTAGGCTATTCGTAGCGCAAAGCGACCAAGGGATCCACGCGGGTCGCGCGGCGCGCAGGGATGTAGCAAGCCAGCAGGGTGATTCCGCCGAGAAGAACAATGACGACGGCAAAGGAGACTGGATCGTTGGCGCTGACGCCATAGAGCAGATGCTCCAGAGTTCGGGAAAGCGCCAAGGCCGCCACCAAGCCAAGCGCCGATCCGATCAAGAACAGTTTTAATCCCTGCGATAACACCATCCGCAAAACATCACGCCGCTCGGCGCCCAAAGCTACGCGAATGCCAATTTCTTGCGTGCGCTGCGTCACCACGAAGGAGAGCATGGCATAAATCCCCAGCGTGGCCAGGAGCAATGCGAGCCCCGCGAAGCCTCCAAGCAGAGATGCTTGGATTTTTCGCGGCAAGAGATTTTCATCCACCAAGTCATCGAGCGGCATCACTCCCGCAACGGGTTGCTCCTTATCCACGGCCCAAATTTCTCGCCGTATGGTCTCAGCAAGAAGCATCGGATCCGCAGCAGTTCTGACCGCTAACCAATCCGGAGAAAAGAAGTCCTGTTGTTGATAGGGCAGGTACATCTCCGGCCTCGCCGGCGCGTCGAGGCCAGCCTGATGAACGTCGCCGACAATTCCGGCGATGGTGATCCATGGCGAAGCTTTTTGATAAGAACCCATTTTGAATCGTTTGCCGACGGGGTTCTCACCCGGCCAGAAGTTGCGTGCCATGGTTTGGTTTATGAGGGCCACCATCGGCGTTCCTCCGCCGTCTTGTTCTCCGAACATGCGCCCTTCGATGAGCTTCATCCCGACAGCGGCCATGTAATCGGAGCTGACGATGCGCGCGTTGGGAACAAGAGATTGCCCTGGCCCGGGCTGGGGACGTCCCTCAATCGTGATTCCTGTTGCTCCGCCGGGATTCGTCAGCGGAACCCACGTCGTGTAACCGGCAGCTACCACGCCGGGAAGGCTGCCCATCCGCGACAGGACTTGCGTAAAGAAAGAAGTGCGCCGCGCGAAATCGTCGTATTTCGGGCGTGGCAGGGACGTCCGCATCACTAGGACGTGATCGGGCCGGAAACCAGGATCCACGTGCACCAGGTTTTCGAAGCTTCGGATCATCAATGACGCTCCGGTAAGAAGAACGATGGCTAGCGCCACCTCGGACACCACCAGCATGTCGCGCAGCCGCTGCCCTCCGGATCCAACTCCGCTTTGACCGCCTCCCTGCTTTAAGGATCCGACAAGGTCGAGCCGCGAGATCCGTAGGGCGGGAAAAATGCCGAAAAGAACTCCCGTGGTACCCGAAAGCGCAATCGTAAACAGGAGCAAGCGCCGATCGATTCCCGCACCACTCAACGGCGCGATACCTTGCGGGATCAAATGAGACAAGAATTGCGTTCCCCCCAAGGACAGTAGCAGCCCTGCCGCCCCGGCCAGCAGCGCTAACAGAATGCTCTCGGTCAGCAATTGTGCCACGATGCGGCCGCGGGTTGCGCCGAGCGCGAGCCGCATCGCCAGTTCGCGCCTTCGCCCGGTGGCTCGTGCCAGCAGCATGTTTGCGACATTGGCGCATGCAATCAGCAGCACGAAACAAACCGCCCCCAACAAAACCAGGATTGCGGGACGAAGATTCCCGGCAAGTTCTTCTCGCAGCGGCACCGCAAAGGCCCCGACCTTCGCGTTGGAGTCAGGATGCTCTTCTGCGAGCTCCTGCGCGATGGCCGCGAGATTCGCGTTAGCCCTTTCGAGTGGCATGCCGGGCTTCAAGCGCGCTACAACCTCTAAGAAGTGACTGCCGTGGTTGGCCAGATCCTCTTTGGTGAACTGCACCGGAACCCACAGTTGTGTTTCACGGGCAGGAAATTGAAAACTTCGTGGCATCACGCCGACCACGTCGTATTTCCGGTTGTTTAGCCAAACTTCCTTGCCGATGATCCCCGGATCTTCGCCAAATCGGCGCAACCAAAGACCATGACTGAGAATCGCGACACCAGCTGCTCCGGGAACGTCGTCTTCCGCTCGAAAATCGCGGCCCAGTGCGGGGGATGCGCCCAGCACGGAGAAGAGATTCGCGGTCACTCCCCGGCCCATAATTTCCTCGGGGCTGCCGTCACCGGTAAGGTTGAAGGACCCGCCAAACGATGCTGCCGCTACATCCTCGAACACTTGGTTACGAGATTTCCAATCGGCGAAATTCCCCGGCGCCGGCGTGTCACGCGGAAATCCGTAGGAGCTGGCGTCTTCCCAGATCATCACGAGACGATTCGCATCGCGGTAGGGGAGCGGGCGCAGCAGCACGGCATCGGCGACGCTGAAAATCGCGGTGTTCGCAGCAATTCCCGCGGCGAGGACAGCCACGGTAAAGAAAGCAAATCCCGGATTCTTAACGAGCATGCGCAGGGCATAGCGAGCATCCTGCACTAGCCTCTCAACGAGGTGCACGCGCCGTTCATCACGGCAATGCTCTTTGAACTGCTCGACACCCCCGAAGGCCCGTAGCGCGGCCTGCCGCGCTTCTTCGGGCGTCATTCCCGCTGAAATGTTTTCCCCCATCTGACGGTCCAAATGGAAGCGCAATTCCTGATCGAGTTCTAGTTCGACGGCGTTCCGGCGAAACAGGCTGCGGAAGCGCTGCGTCATTCTTCGCGTCCATCTCATCGCGTTTTCCTCGTGCTTGCCAGTCTCGAAAACGTCACGCGGATGGGATCACCCGTCATTCGTAGCGCAGGGAGACCATCGGATCGACGCCGAGCGCACGCCGCGCGGGGAGGTAGCCTGCGCCAAGTGCCACGAGAAGCAGCACCGCCGTGAATCCGCTTAGAATGCGGATGTCCAAGCTCACGACCCCGAAGATCAAACTGGCCATCGCCCGGCTAATGACGATGGCACAAGGCACGGCAATCGTCAGGCCGATACCTGTGAGCTTCAACGCCTGGCCAAGAATCAGTTTCATCAAGTCACGCCGGTCGGCGCCTAGCGCCAGACGGATGCCGATCTCATGGGTTCGTTGCGCGACGCTTTCAGAGAGCACGCCGTAAACGCCTATCGAAGAAAGCACCAGCGCGACCAGTCCGAAGATTCCCATTAACATGCCCATGATGCGGACGATGGCGATGGAATCGGCGATTTCTTCCTCGAGTGTGTTGTTCCCGCCCAGAGCGATTGCCGGATCCGTTTGGTGGACCACGGCGCGCACGGCGGAGATATAGCTGGTTGGATTTGAACTCGTCCGCAGGAGCAAAGTCATGGAGCGCTGTGGCGCTTGTGCGAATGGCTGGTAAATCACCGGGCGAGTGATGGGATTCCACCAGTTCTGGCGAATATCACCGACTACTCCTACGACGGTGAGCCATGGTTCTGTCGAGTCCTCTGCGCCGAGTTTGATGCGGTGCCCCAGCGCGTCCCCCTTCGGCCAGAAACGGCTGGCCAGGCCACGGCTGATCACCGCAACACGCGCCGCATCGGTGTTGTCCGCGTCCGAGAATGCGCGGCCGACGATCGAGGGAATTTTCAAGGTGGCAAAGAAATCAGGGCTGGCGATCTGCAAATCCGCGGAAGGCACTTCACTGGCCTTCTGCGCGGCCTGGCCCTCAATGGTGAACGAAGTCGTCTCGTTGTCGACGTTGCTGGCCGGAGGATTGGTTACGAGGGACGCGTGCGGCACGCTCGAGAGCGACGCTGTGCCGCGAAGAACTTGCTCATAGAAATTCGTGACCTTCACTTTGTCCGCATACATCTTTTGAGGAAGCGAAATCTCAATTCTCAGAATGCTGGCGGGTTCGAAACCTTGATAGACATTCGCGAGGCGCACGAATCCCTGAATCGTCAAGCCCGCGCATACCAGCAAAATCAGGGCAAACATGACTTGCACGACCACCAACGCGTTGCCCACTCTTCTCTTTGCGCGAGTCACGGTACCTGTGCCGGTTTCTTTAAGAGTCTTGTTAGGTTCCACGCGGCTGGTATGAAGCACTGTGGCCAGGCCGAGAAAAAGGCCCACACCGAGTGCGGCCAATATCGTGAAGGCCAAAACGCTGCCGTCGACGCGAATGCCATCCCAACCGGGCACCCATTTGGTCCATCCAGCCGGAATGCTGGTGCGCAGCGCGCGCACGCTGGCGAACGAGGCGGCGATCGCCACCAATCCTGCCGCGGACGAATACAAGAGCGTCTCCGAGAGGAAGAGTTGACCCAGCCGGGCGCGCCCCGCGCCGAGGGCCGCGCGCAGAGCGATTTCTCTTTGCCGGCCGATCGTGCGCGCGAAAACCAGATTGGTCAGGTTCGCGCAAGCGAGAAGCAAAACGAATCCGGCAGCGGCCTGAAGCAGAACAAAGAGCGGAAGCGTGAACTGGTAGAGCTCTTTCCGCAATTGGAGCAGAGCTGTTGCTCTACCCGCATTCGTTTTTGGATATTCCAGCGCAAGCCGGCGAGAAAAGCCAGCCAGCGCAGTGCCGGCTTGAGAAACGGAGACTCCGGGCTTGAGCCGCGCAAGGGCGCTGAGCGAAAGTTGTGTGCGATTCGCTTTTTCCACTGGGGCGAGCGCCAGCGGCACCCACAATTCCACGGGCACGGGATAATCGAAGTCCTTGGGCATGATTCCAACGATGGTGTAAACGCGGCTGTTCAACGAAATTGTTTTGCCCAAAAGTTGGGGATCACCGCCGAAACGCCGCTGCCATGAGCCGTAGCTCAGGATAGCAACTTGGTCCGCGCCGGGCTGCTCCTCCGCGGCGCCGAAGAGCCTGCCGGCGGCAGGCGTGACCTCGAGAACATCGAAGAAATTCGCAGACGCTCTGCAACCGAGGATCGGCTGGAGGTCTCCTTCTTTTCCCAAACCGAAGGATTGCATGTCGTAGGTCGTCAGGCCTTCAAAGACACCATTCGAAGAGCGAAGGTCCTCGGCGTCGGCCGGAGCGATATATCTTGCATCGTAGCCTTCGTCGATGCCGCGGTCTTCCCACACCCGGACCAGCGAATCGAGGTCGCGAAAATTATAAGGATGGAGGAGCAGGGCGTTGACCATGCTGAAAATGGCCGTGTTGGCGCCAAGGCCCAGAGCCAGAGTGAGCACGCAGACAACCGTAAAGCCAGAGCTTCTCCGCAGCGATCGCAAACCGTAGCGCAGATCGGCGAGCAGTGATTCGATGCGGTTCACGCCTCGAGCTTCGCGGCAATCTTCCTTGTACTGCTCCACGCCGCCAAATTCGAGCAGCGCACCGCGGCGCGCTTCCTCGGGCGACATGCCGCTGGAGACTCGCTCGGCGATCTCTCGCTCCAGATGGAAGCGCAATTCCCGATCGGTTTCCTGTTCCACGGTGTTTTTGCGGAACAAGTTGCGGAGTCGATTCGATATGCTTTGCAGCCAGCGCATATGCAACTCTCCGAACTTCACGCCGTCTTTAAGACCATTCCGATTGCCGCGGAGAGCCGTTCCCAGTTTGCTTGCTCGCTCTGCAAGTATTTTTTCCCCGTCTTCGTTAGACAATAGTATTTCGCTCGCCGGTTATTTTCAGACTCGCCCCACTCCGCTTCAATCCAGCCCTGCTGCTCCAGCCGGTGCAGGGCAGGGTAGAGCGCACCCTGATTGACTTGCAGTACGTCTTTCGAAACCTGTCGGATGCGCTGCGCGATAGCCCAGCCATGCATGGGCTCGAGAGCGATGGTCTTGAGGATCAGCAGGTCCAGGGTACCCTGCACGAGATCGGTAGGCTTGCTCATGGCGCTCCTATCAGTTACTGAGGGAAGAGTTTAGCGCCGCTCCTGTCAATAAGCAAGGGGAAGGTGGTCAAAGCCATGGAAAGGGCTAGGAAAAAACGCGGCGCGGCGGGCCCGGGGGACCGTCCGGGTCGCGCCACTCGGCGATGACCAAGGTGTCGTTGATTGAACCGATGACCTCACCAGAAAGCATGGGAACAATTTGCGGTGAATTCATACGCACATCAGCTCAAAAAATCAAAGGCACTTAAACGTAAAGCAACGCCTGGTCGAGATCGGCGATGATATCCTCGACGTCTTCGATGCCCACCGACAGGCGCACCAAACCTTCGGTGATTCCCACGCGATCCTGAACCTCCTTCGGCATGGAAGCGTGGGTCATCATCGCCGGAAGCGAAATCAAAGTTTCGACGCCACCGAGGCTCTCTGCCAGCGAGCAGAGCTTCACGTGATTTAGGAAGCGCCGCGCGGCTTCGAGCGAACCCACATCGAAGCAGAGCATGGCGCCCGGACCTTTCTGTTGCCGGCGGGCCACTTCGTGCTGCGGATGAGACGGCAAGCCAGGGTAGAAGACCTTCTTAACTTTAGGGTGCGCGTCGAGATGGCGCGCCACGGTGATGCCGTTGGCGTTGTGCTGGAGCATGCGGACTGCCAGCGTCTTGATGCCGCGGGAAATGAGGAAGCAATCCATGGGCGCGAGGCCCGTGCCCGCCGAGCGCTGGATGAAATAAATTTTTTCCGCATCCTCGGGACGGGTGAGCACTACGGCTCCGCCCGTCGAATCGCTGTGGCCATTCAGATACTTGGTCATGGAATGCACGACTATGTGCGCCCCCAGTTCGATGGGGCGCTGCAGATACGGACTCAAAAATGTGTTGTCAACCACTACCGTCAGGTTGCGTTCGTTGGCCAGCTTGGAAATCGCCGCAATGTCGGTGACGCTGAGCGTCGGGTTGGCCGGAGTCTCGAGGTAGAGCATTTTCGTATTGGGACGCAGCGCGTTGCGCACCAGATCAGGCATGGCGGTGTCCACAAAGCTGAATTCCAGCCCGAAGTGCACAAGGAGCTGCGTGGAGAGGCGGAATACGCCGCCGTAAACGGCTTCAGAGAGGACCACATGGTCTCCCGGGCGCAGTAGCCGGAAGACCGCGTCAATTCCCGCCATGCCGGAAGAGAAAACATAAGCGCTGAGGCCCCCTTCCAGTTTGGCAACCGTGCGCTCTAAAGCTTTGCGGTTGGGGTGGTTGGTTCGCGCGTAATCGTAGCCTTTGTTCTTGCCCAGCTCTTCGTTGACGTACGTGGAAGTTTGATAGATGGGCGCGACGATGGCCCCGGTTGCGGGATCGGGCTCCTGCCCGACATGAATGGCGTTCGTGGCAAAACCCATTGTGCTCTCCTTGCGATTCCTTTCGGATCGTTATGCAGTCAGTTTGATGTCCGGCTGACCGTTCGGGGTGAATTTCATGACTGAAGTGTCCCCATCTTGCCTGCCAAGCAGTTTCTTGAGAACTTACAGTAGCCCTATGGATGAGTCAAATGGCCATTGCTCGAGGTTTCCACGGCAGCGCCGCGCGGGGAGTTGGCATCCAATCTTAACGTGACGAGGCTTGACCCGGCCTGCCGTTCCGTAGACCATGGAGTTCGACAGTTTATGAAATCCTCGACAAAAGTTCTCGCATGCCTTTGCCTCGTTGTCTTGGTGCCCACGGCCCAGCGCCTGCCCGCCCAGAATTCACCGGCACGGGCGTCCAAACCGCAAGCTCCGCCTCCTGCGAGCGAGGTTCAGACACGCCTCACCGTTGAGGTTACCGGCGGCGAGAAGAATATTCCCGTTGAGAACGCCAGCGTGTACGTCAAATTCGTGGAAGAACACGTGATCAAGAAGAATAAGACGCTGGAAATCAATGTGAAGACCAGCCGCGAGGGCATCGCGCACGTTCCGGACGCGCCGATGGGAAGAGCTTTGGTTCAAGTTGTGGCCGAGGGATGGAAAACGTACGGTCACTGGCTCGACATCACCGACCCCAAGCAGACCATCAAGGTGCATCTCGAGAAGCCGCCGAAATGGTATTGAAGGGAATTTTTGCTCGCTCGTTGTGAATCAATAGCTTAGGGAAAAAATAGAAAAAGATTGCCCTCGATTCATCGTCAACCACCTGCCCAAACTTATTTCCCTGCCATCCCAAGAGTTTTTTTCAAATTCTTGCCCGTGAGAAAAAAATAATTTTGCACTCAAATTGTGCAAACTGGAGAAGAGTGTTGAAAGGCGAGAAGTTAGCGGTGCGTGGTCAGGCAATTTCCACAAACTTATCAACATTTGTGTTGAAATCTTAATGCTGCAGAAATATTTTTCTTGCACTTCGGCACGCGGCTTGCCCGGCGGCAGGGCTACCTCGCTTTGACCGGGGCGAATTTTAGGTGGTAAAGTAGAAATTTGGCCGCACTCGATGACCGAAACCTACGACGGACCATTTTCCCTTCTCCAAATGTTCTGGGGCAGCATCATTGCCCGTCCACTGCGCAGTTTTCTCAGTGTCATTGCTATCGCCATTCAGGTGATCCTCGTGCTGATGATCGTAGGTCTCACCTCGGGCGTGATTGCCGAGTGGGGCAAGCGTGTCGAGGGGGTCGGAGCAGACATCTTGGTGCAGCCGCCCAACGCCTCGATTTTTTTCGCTTTTTTGAGTGTTGGGATGCAGGAATCGCTAGGCGATCAAATTGCTGCCCTCAGCGGAGTCGACGAGGTGGCGCCAACGGTCATCCTCACGGAACCAAAGAACTTAGTGATGATCTACGGGATCGATTACAAGCGCTTTAACGCCCTGAGCAAGGGTTTTCTGTTCCGGGATGGAAAGCCTTTCGAAGGGCCAGATGATGTGATCGCCGACGACATCGTGGCCCAAGCGCGTCACCTAAAAGTGGGCAGCCAGGTGATCTTGTTGAATCATGTTTTTACCGTCACGGGAATCGTCGCGCACGGAAAAGGCGCGCGCTACTTCATCCCCATCCGTACCGCGCAAGAAATTGCCGTGGCCGAGAAGCGCGTTTCCATGTTTTACGTGAGAAGCAAAGGAGATACGGAAGCCGCTCGAGCGCAGATTCTTAAGCTGATGCCGGAGAACAGCATCCGCTCCTTGTCCGAATACCTGACTTTGATGAATTCCTCGAATTTGCCGCAGTTGCGCCCTTTCACGCGCACCATGGTCGCCCTTGGAATTGTGGTGAGCTTCCTCGTGGTCCTCTTAAACATGCACACCATGGTGATGGAGCGCACCCGCGAGATTGGCATTCTCAAAGCGCTCGGATTCTCCAGGCTCGACGTCGTCCAAATGTTGCTGGGCGAGACTCTCATCCTTGCCTCCATGGGAACGGGTTTGGGAATCGCGCTTACGTTCCTCACGCAGGCGGTCTTGAAGCAAACGAATCCAGGCCTGACAATTCTGATTTCCCCCACGTGGCTTTTTTCTGCAGCAGCTCTCGCACTCGCCGGAGCCGCCAGTGGCGCAGTCTACCCGGCCCTCCGCGCCGCCAGCTACGATCCGGTCGTGGCCCTCGCCTACGAATAAACGCTGTCCTCCCGGCCAGTTGCGAACTGACTCCATTCTGTGTTTTTTTTTGCTGACACGGAGCAAATACCGTGGGAAAAATAGGTATGGCCCTTTCCCCGGAAAAGCATTATCGCGCCCGGATTATGGAGCGCCGGGACCTCTCGCCGGAGCTGTGGATCGTGCGCGTCGACCCCGGCGGACCGTTCGAATTCCGAGCCGGTCAGTACGCCACCTTGGGAGTCGAGCAAGACGGAAAGCGTGTTGAAAGAGCGTACTCCATCGTTTCCTCACCCTACGAAAACGAGCTGGAATTCTTTGTCGAACTTGTCCCGCAGGGCGGCCTGACGCCGGATCTATTCCAACTAAATAAAGGCGACACGCTGCTGTGCAGAAAAATCGCCAAGGGGCGCTTCACGCTGGATTTGACCAGCGGGAGAACCAACCACCTGCTGCTCTCCACGGTTACGGGAATCGCGCCGTATGTGAGTTACGTGCGAACGCTCTATCGCGATTGGAAAAATGGCAATAGTCCCATGCCCGGGAAGCACAAGCTTTTTTGTCTTCAGGGCGCCAGCCGTTCCTGGGAATTTGGTTATCGCGAAGAATTGGAACGCTATTCGAGCGAGGTGCCGTGGTTCACGTATGTGCCCACGGTGAGCCGACCCTGGGAAGATTCGAATTGGCACGGCGAGACGGGCCGCGTGGATGATTTAGTCCGGAAGTATACGGATCGTTGGGGGCTACGGGCGGAGGACACCACCGGCTATTTGTGCGGGCATCCCACGATGGTGGAAAATGCGCACGGCATTTTGCGCCGAGCCGGCTGGAAAAAAGATGCAGTGTTTGAAGAGATTTATTTTCAGCCGTCAAAGGCCGGGACAGCCGTCGCGAGCTGAGCCGCGGAATCCGGTTGGGCCGGGAAGTTCACCCGGGCCACGCAGTCGGGCTGGGCCGCGAAAAAATCGAAACAATTTGCGCTTCAAATATTCTTCAAGACAGTTTGTCCGCATCAAAAATTCTTCAAACAGTTGTGCGCTTCAAGAATCCCTCGGCAACCTGGCAACGGTTTTCACCAGTCGAATGCTAGGCGCGGGGGCCGCGTTCCTGGAGTTGGACGGTGACGTCTTCGATGGTCGATAGCGGGCAGAGGACGTGAACTTTTTCTCCGGGCGCGTCGACATCGATCTGCAATTTCCCGCTGTGCGTGCGCATGCGAACGTGCTGATTGTTGTCGTCAATTTCAACGAATTCGGCATCGGGATATTTTTTCAGCTCTTTGACGAGGGCATGAAGAATCGGCAGAGCTTCGCGCGCGTGCTCAGAAGCGTGCTGCAGGGGCTTGTCAGGAACGAAATGCATGGCCATGGGGACGGCTGCGGCGGGAACCCACATATGAACGTGGGAGCCGCCGGAGCGATATTCGTCCACGTCGATGCGGATTACGCCTTCGCGCATGGTATAGGCGCCCGCGAGAACCAGGGTTCCGCCGAGTCCGAGAGCTGCTTTCGCGAGTAGCACCATGGTGGCCTCCTGCCAGTTAAGAGTTGCTGCATCCTGCCGCGACTACAAAACTCGAAAAGACGACATGAAGTCGCCGCTACAGAATCGAGAAAAACGCCGGCTTAAAAGCCGAGCACACAAAACCTAGTCCGTGACGTTTTTGGAATCGAGCCAGACGCGCACGGTGTTTTCGTGATCCTTCACGGAGACTAGCTCGGTGTCGCCTTGCGCCGATAGTGCGTGAAGGGCGGCGACGAGGTCCAATTCATCCTTGCCGGCGGAGAAGAGGGCATCGATGACTTTCATGGGTGCTTTGACTTCGACTTCGGACTTTTTGGAATTCTGCTTGTCGAGGACATGGACGATCAGATAGTTGCTCTGCTTGGCGACGCGCACGTCGCAATCGTTACTTTGCACGGTGACAAATTCGCCGTCTTTGGAGGTGCGGATGGCGTCCACCAGGGTGCGGAGGTCGACGTCATTGACGTGGGCGTCATCGATCTTGACCTTGCCAGCGTGGAGGCGATCCTTGTTGATAGCGGGGAGAACTTTTTCGGCCAGTTCGAGAGGGACGTTAACGCGGACAGTTTCACCCTTGGCGTCCGAGCTGATGACGCGGACATGGAGCCAGCGATCTTTTGATACGGTTGTCGTTGATTGGGAGGAGCTTGCCGGGGCGGTGGTGGATTGCGCCAAGGCGCCCAGCGGCGAAAGGATAAGAGCAGTGGCAGCGATGAGAGCGGTCTTGGCGAATAGGGTCTTGTAACGGTCGGACATAGATGGATGCCTCCTCTACCGGCGCGGGGCCGGTCCTTGGAGATAGGTACGAGAAACCTGGCGGGAAAGTTTCCGGAAGAATCGGGGACAGTGGGGGAGGAAACCAGGTTCAGAGAGTAGACGTTGAACTACAGGGCGCTCCTCACCTCCTCCCCGTGTTTTTGTAAGTGTCATTTCGGGCCTGCGGCTCGCGAAACTTCAGGAAAATCGCGCGACGCATCAGGCAAGTCCGAGCGATTGACGTTAACTCCTTTGATTTCAGCACGATTTTATTCGCGACCACGGTTTTTCGAGCCTGTGTTTGCAGGGCTCAGCCAAGCCTAAGTCTTTTGTTTGCAATACTTGTGAGGAGATCCATCTTGCGCCAGGGTCCGGTCCAGGGTGGCCGCCAGGAAAGCAAGCTTCTCTTCGAATGACCGACTGGAACGCGGTCCGCGATTGCAACGCTGCTCTGTTTTTTTGATATAGCGCCAGAGCCCGACGAGGTCGAACGCGGCTTGCGTACGCCACCCAATGCAAAGCCTGTCGCCCCGCCGAAGGCAAGAAGAGCTGGACTGCGAGAATCTTCGCGGCCCGACTCTATCAAGAGTGGCCTGATGTGGCACGCAGCGCGCTCTGAACTACCATCCAGAGTCCGAGGCCGCCAGCCCCTAGAATGACAATCGCTATCGCGACTCTCTTTCGCATGCTCGTTGAGGATTTCTGTTCCTGAATCGGACTATCGGCATAAAACGATTGCGTCTTCATGGTCTCCTCCCTCCTAACGGTTCGCGCGATTGGGAATCCTGCTCCAGGGACGGGGAGCAACGCGGATCGCCGTTGAACGGCGCTTTGGCGAGGGTTCCATTCTTGATCTCGCCTCGCTCGCTGTTACCTTCGCCGCAACGTCAACGGAATTCATTGCTGAAGGGCAACAACGTTGTAAGGTGTTTGTAAACTTGGCCGAAATCATCAATCAGAGTCGGCGCTCTTTGACCTAGGTCATTTGCAGAGTCATACCCGCGGCCGCATGGAGGTTTACGAAATCGATGGACTCACCCAACCTTCAAGCCTTTCAACCTCGAACGGAATTGGAGTGGACGCCCGATTCAGAGAAGCGGTTCTAGATCCGATTCAATAACATTTGTGTACTCAAACCCCACGATCTTTTTCCGAAGTATTCCTTGGCGGTCGTAAAGCATCGTGGTTGGCAAGCCTTCAATGCCGCCGAACTTCTGCTTCAAGTCATCCGTCGCGACCGGCAGCGGATAACGGACTCCGATTTTCTTCGCGAAGAGGGCCGGGTCTTCCATATCCATCATGGTGTCGAATTTGAATCCGACAACCGCGAATCCGCGGGAGCCGTACTGGTCTAAAAGTTTCTGATAGCCAGGCATCTCTTTTTTGCACGGTTGGCACCAGGTGGCCCAAAAATCAATGAGCACCACCTTGCCGCTAAGGTCAGCCGAGGAAATCTCGCGCCCTAGCAAATCCTTGGCGGAGAAGTCAGGCAACCGTGAACCAATCTCACCTGCCGCAATCACATTTTCCTTTGGCGGCGGGGGATTCGCCGAGTGCGAATTGCATCCGGCAAGTCCGGCCGCAGCGAGGCTCAGAACTATCAGACGTTTTCTCAGCATCTATTCCTTCTTCTGCACTTCCAGAATCAGCAGCTTTAGGGGAGCGGAAGGGTCCGCTTTCTTTTTCCCTGCGGGCTTTTTGTACAGCCGGCCACGCACTGTGACCATCGTTTGAGTATCCGCCAGGTCTTCAATCCCTTTTGACAACTCATTCGGTGTAAACGCGAAAGACCGATTCGGCGCAACCTGCAAGGCAAGGCTACCCGAGGAGTCCTTCACGATTTTTCCGCGTGCGGTCATCTCCATCTCCGCAGCGGTCACACCACTGTCGTAGGTGGCCTTCAAAAGCTGGAGGGGGTCAATCTGTCCGTCCTCTTTGGGCGTAACCTCAACCTTTCCATCGATCAAACTGACCTCTACAGTTTGAACGCCAGACTGGCGCCCGAGGTGTTGCTTCACCCCGTAGGCTCAAAAGTTTCAAGTCATGCCTTCGACGCGCATTTCAATGTGTTTGATTTGCGCTTGGGCCACTGGACTAACGATCGAAACGAGCAGAGCAAGCAAGGCCAGTTTTTTCGTGTTCATCGTTTCTCCTTTCCTTAATGGTGCATCCGAAATTGCTGTGTTATTCCAAAACTGACATGACGGCGAACAGGCATGAACATCGGGCCCGCGGAATGTGCCCCGTCCCAATCCATGCCGAGCCAAACGTGCATTCCGGGGCGCACCCCCACGTAGGTGGTGATTCCGGCCAGCAGCACATCGCCGCCGCTCCCGCTCTGCGTCACGCCTCCGATGCGATCATTCTGAGAATGCAGCCAAGTCAGCACCGGGCCAATAAACCATTCACGGGCCACGTTCTTGGATTCATAGGGCCTATAGGAAAGCCAGAAACGTGATTCGATGTCGCTGCCGAGTCGTGTTGCCTGCGTTCCCTGTGACCGGATAAAGGAGTGGAAATCCTCATCAGCGACCAAGCGCTTCAATTTGAAAAGCCCGGTGTAAGTCCAATTTGCCGCCAGAAAGAGATCGGCAGAACCCGAGCCGGGTTCGAGACCCGCAGGCAATCGCTTTCCGTTAGCGTCGGTCAAATCTGTTCGCCCCGTTGGGCTCTTGGGGCCAAACGTGACCGATGCCTGCGTGGTGCCGCGTTCCGAATCACGCCGATAGAAGCGGTATTTCACGAGCACCAGGGCATCGCCCAGGCCTGTGCCCCCAACGACTGGTGCGCTCCCGCTGTCAAAGTGATTCGTGACTACCGGAACGAGAACGGTCAAATCAAAATTGCGGTAGAAACCCCACGTGAAGTTGAAATCGGCCTGGTGGGACAAAATAGGGAAAGCTGCTAAGGGAATGCCGCCCGAACTTGCCGGCATGAGGCCTCGCGTGGTGAAGATGGAGTTGTAGGAAACAAGTCCGCCACCGGGGAATAGGGGCGGAGCCGTCTCTGGGGCAGGGCCTTGCGCTTGGACTTCCGAGGCACCGAGCAGCGAGAGAAGCGACAGGGCTACACACGCAAATCGACCAATGCAATATGGATTTCGAGTTCTCACAAATGCTTCCTCCAGTGGAAACGGGCATGCCGAAGCACACGAATGCTTCAAGTCGGGAGCCGACTGGAGGACTGACTAAATGCGAAGAAGCAGTGGGGCTGGAGCAGGCCGGATTGGCGGAGGGTGGCAATGCGCCGCGATCACCCGGCTAGAGGAGCCTGGGGCGGGCGAGGCGCTAGTCTCTGGCAGCACCGCAAACACAAAGGGAGAGTAGGAAACGCCGTGCACGGAGGAGGGCTGCAGAAAAGGAGCGTGCATCGCTTGCATGGTCTTGCAACAATCCTGAGCGTGATGCCCGTCGGACGAGCACGGCATTGAATTGCAACACTCGATGGCCTGCTCAGGTGTGGCGGCACCGCAGTCGAATGCGTAGGCCGCGAGAGCGACCGCGAGGGCCACGAGAAAAATTGGCTTGGCCAAACGCATCCTTGACCAAGTTAACCGCCAATGGTGTTCGAGTCAAGCAGGCACGTCAGCCCCCCATTCGCCCGTAAGGTAGGAGTGACAGGTACTTGACCGCCTGAATGCGAGTTGATGCGAATTCCATTCGCTGCCAGAGCCCGCCTTTTGGTCGTGGAGCAAAGCCTGTAGGTTTGTGAGGTGCATCGGGAAGCCGAGGGGCGGCTCTTTTCCGAAGAGCTTCCAAAAAGCGCTCTGCCAATCCGTCGATAAGAACCAGAAATCAGAAAAGTGAAAGCAGGGAAGTCAAACTAGAAACTGGAAAGTCGAAAGAGCCCCCGCCCTTCCCCGATGGGAGTCGGGGAAGGGCAGGGAATGCGGGGACTGCCGTGAAGTGCAAGCCCGCGATGGCGTCCTCGGAGGCATTCCGACGGTGGCCATCGCGGGTCCATTGCTCCTATCCACTATCACGCTAAAAGTTACGACTCCGGCGCGGAGTTCGTCTGTACAAAATTGAACACCTAAGGCCCGAACCACAAGACGACGCAGGAGTAGGTGGGTCAGACGTCGCAGAGGTCAGCGGCTTCGCGGAGGGAGGTCAGCGGGTCGCGGATGGGAACGAACTCGTGGGCGACGTAACCGCGGAAGCTGGTGGCGGCGATACCGCGCATGACGCCGTCCCATTGGACTTCCTGGGTGCCATCGAGTTCGTGGCGGCCGGGAACGCCGCCGGTGTGGAAGTGGGCGATCCAATCGATGTTTTTCTGGATGGTGCGGACCAGGTCGCCTTCCATGATTTGCATATGATAGATGTCGTAGAGGAGCTTGACACGCGGGGAGTTGACAGCCTGGACGACTTGAACGCCCCAGGCGGCGTGGTCGCACATGTAGTCGTGGTGGTCGACCTTGCTGTTGAGTAGCTCGATGCAGATGGTTACGCCGTGGTCTTCGCCGATTTTCTTGACGCGATTGAGGCCGATGATGGTGTTCTTGGCACCCTCATCGTCGGACATGCCCGCGCGATTGCCAGAGAAAGTGATGACGTTAATCACGCCGGCCTTGGCGGCGAGCGGAATGTATTTGCGAAAGCCTTCTTCAATTTTGGCGTGATTTTCGACGCGGTTCATGGCGCTACCGATTTCGCCGCCCCCGGCGTAGCCCATGGCGCAGACCAGTCCGTAGCGTGCGGGAACTTCGAATTCGTCGGGATTGAGCAGGTCAATGGCCTTCAAACCGATCTCAGCGGCATAGGCGCAGAGCTTGTCGAGCGGAATCTTCTGGTAGCACCAGCGGGAGACGGATTGGCGGATATTGCCCTTGCGCTTTACAGGAGCGTCTCCTCCAGCCCAAGCGAGAGAAGGGAGAGAAGCCATAGTGGCTCCGGAAAGAACCGTCTTGATGACGTTGCGGCGCGATAGGTTAGACATATAGAAAGGCAGAGTCTAACTGAGAAATGCCCGACGAGGGAGGAGAAATTATTTTTTCGCGGGCTTAGGGGTTTCGAAAGACGGGGCCGCTCCGGTTTCGGGGAGTTCAACGCGCCAGATGTCTTTTTCGGATTGCAGCCTGAAAACGCCGACGTGATTGGATTCGGTGCTGCCGACCCGGCCGATCCAGACAACGCGGAAGCGGGCTTTGCGCCAGAGGCGGCGGACTTCGATGGTCTGTCCGGGATTGGTTAAGAAGCCGATGCCGTCGAGACGCGCGCCATCCTGGCTGAGATCGACAGTGTAGGCGCTCTGGGCAAAGGCGTGGCCGTTGGGGTCGGTGCCTTTGACGATGACGCGAAGGGTTTTGGGGAAGCGGGGCTTCTTACGATTTTTCTTCCAAAAGTCGGAGATGGGCCGCTTGAAGGCAAAGCCGACGCTCCTTTCCCGCTCGGAGTAGCGGTCCAGGTAGGCGACGCGGACTTCCTGCTCCTGGCGGCTGCCCTTGTGAATGAGAAAAACCGTATCGCCTAGCTCGAGCTTGGCTTTCAGAGTAACGAGGGCGCCGCTGGAATTGACGAGGAGCGTTTCAGTGTCTTCGTGGAAAGCGCCGCTTTTGCCGGCAAAACCGTAAATGACGACGGGTACGCGCATGGGGATGCGCTCGCTGGAACGAGGAGTCTTCTTTGCGGGGGTGGACGGGAAGGGAACGGCAAGAGTTACGGAGGATTTGTGTGCGGGGAGAGGATCATCGAGGGGGGCGACTTCCATGGCTTCCTGAGGAATGCCTTGCTGAGGGCCGTGCTCGCGGCACTTAAATTCCCAAGTTTGCTGGAGAATCTGTTCGAGAGATTCCTCGCGGTTGGAAAGAGTAACCCAGGAGTCACTATCCCCTTTGGGACACCTGAGGCGAATGGCGAAGTTCCTAGGCATGAGAGTTCCTTGCGCAATTTGATGATACATGCCGGGAAGGTGGGAGACCGAGAGCCGGTGAGGGCAGGTGCGTCGAAAGGTAAACGGGGAGTCGAGCAAGGGGGTGACCGCTCTGTATAGCGGGCTGTAACCTCTGGCGGATGGCCGACTCCTATGTGGCGAACGGGATCCAGAGGGGGGAGGTTCCTGCCCTCCAAAACTAAACGTAGAGGAGAGTTCCAATGGTTCGCACGATCAAGACAGGTTTGGCATTCACAGCGCTGGCGGGGGCGTTTCTGCTTCAGCCATCACTGCGGGCCCAGGACAGCATGAAGCAAGACAACATGAAGCACGAAAAGATGCAAGACGACAAGATGATGCCCGACGGCAAGGCCAAGACCCTCGAGACGGGGAAGTTTCATGGCAAGGTCCATGCCACTTCGGGCCGGGCGACGGTGTATCAAGAAGCGGACGGGAAGCTGGTACTGCGGCTGACCAATTTCAAGACTTCGAACGGCCCGGATGTGCACGTGATCCTGGTGGCGACGAAGGATGCCATGGACGATGCCAACTTCCTGAAAGACAACACGGAAAAAGTGGAGTTGGGAAAACTGAAGGGAAATGAAGGTGACCAGAATTACGAAATCCCCGCGGAAACGGATTTGACGAAATTCCGGACGGTTTCGATCTACTGCGAGCGATTCAACGCGAACTTTGGCGCGGCGCCGCTGGAGAAATTCTAAGGGTTCGAATGGGAGAGAATCGGGCAGGTCACCTTGCCCGATTTTTTCTTTGAGAGAAAAACGATGAATACGAATAAAGGGCCGTGGTTGTCGCGCAACAAGCGGATATTGGTCCTGATAGGTGTTCCGGTACTTGCCGGAGCGTGGTGGGCGTTTCGGCCGGAGAAGCTGTTCATCAATGAGAAAGTAAACGAGGCGGCGCCGGCGGCGCTGAGCGCGGAGCCGGAAACGCTGTTCACGGGGAAGCTGGAAGGGAAGATTCATCAGACCAGCGGGCGAGCGACGATCTACAAGACCGCAGAGGGGAAAGAGTATCTGCGGCTTTCAGACTTCACGACTTCGAACGGGCCCGACGTGCACGTGCTGCTGACGCGCGCAGAGGATAAGGCGCTTGAAAGCGAAATGGTGAAAGGCGACCTTGATAGCGTGGAACTCGGGGCGTTGAAGGGAAACCAAGGCGAGCAGAATTATGATTTGCCAACGGCGGCGGACTTGAATAAGTATCAAGCGGTAGTGATCTACTGCGAAAGATTTCATGCGATTTTTGGCGTGGCAAAGCTAGAGAAATTCTAAGATGGGAAATGGGACCGGCTGCAAGAACGCGGCCCTGCTTCGACTGCGCTTACTCCCAAGTGTGAAGCGGCAGCGTTCAAAAACTTGTTATGCCAACGGCGGAGACAAACGAGGCGGGGCTGATCGCACGGATACTGGCGGGCGAGAAAGAACTGTTTCATGAACTGATCCGGCCCTACGAGCGAATGGTTTATCTGACATTGTTCTCAATCCTAAAGAACGAGACGGATGCCGAGGATGGGGCGCAGGAGGCAGTCATTAATGCTTACCGGCACCTGGCATCCTTTCGAGGTGAGGCCAAGTTCAGCACCTGGCTGACGACCATCGCGATTAATGAAGGGCGGAAGCGTTTGCGGAAGGCCAAGGGGGCGGCAGAGAATTCAATCGAAGAAGAAACAGAGGCCCATAAGGGGGACTACACGCCGGCGCCACTGACCGACTGGCGTGAGATTCCTTTGGAAGCGCTGGAGCGGAAGGAACTACGGGAAGCGCTGCGCGCCGCGGTGACGGAATTGCCCGACATTTACAGGCAAGTGTTTACCTTGAGAGACATCGAAGAATTAAATATCGAGGAAACGGCGCAGGCTCTGGGAATAAACACTGGGGCCGTGAAAGTGCGGCTGCACCGCGCGCGGATGATGCTGCAGAAACGGCTGGTACCCTTCCTGAAAACAACGGCTCCGGCACGCAAAGGGCTCTTCGGGAGAGCGCTATGAAACTGGATTGCAAACATGTATGGGAGCACATCTCGGAGTATATCGACAAAACGGTGGATGCCAAGCTGCGCGAGGAGATTGAGCTACACCTCGAACACTGCGAAATTTGCTCGGCGATTTTGGATTCCACCCGGAATATTCTGGTTTTGACGGCGGATGACCGGACGTTTGAATTGCCGGTGGGATACAGCGAGAGATTGCATGAGCGTCTGAAGGAAGAAATCGAGAAATCGAAGGAGGGACCGCCAGTGGGAGGGTCGAAATAAAAACCTCAACGGCCAGCGAAGAGGATACGGTGCGCGACAAATTCGGCCGCGAGCAGGAAAAGCGTTAGAAAAGAAAGAGTCAACTGGAGCCATTCGGACGCGATCTTTTTCTTCGACACGCGTTGTTGACGCCAAGCTGACGCGGGGCGTCTCCGCAGTCTCCAAACCTGCCAGAGAACAACGAGATTCAGAACCGAGCCGGCCAAAGCAAGAACCATCATGGGAATGCGGATCGCCGCAATGTGCATGCGGTCGGCCAGTTTCAACACGCCAGAAGCAGCCGCGAAAGCGCCAACTCCTATTAGGAGGCGGACGCCGTTGAGCGCGATAAAAACGCTGCAGACGCTTTGCAGCGCCGCAAAGAGAAACGCAGACCAATTGATGAGCTTGGTGTTGCCGGGCCATGCGTCTGGGACCGAGATGGCAGGATGGATCTCGGAAGAATCAAGCGATTCTTTCGACCGTTCGGTGATGGGCGAACTCATGGCGGCCCTTAGGATTGCGAAATCCATTTTAGATAGACAGCGGCGAGTGGCGGAAGGGTGAGGACCAGGGAATAGGGGCGGCCCTGGGCCGGGTGATGGGCGGCTTGCTGGCCACCCTGATTGCCCATGTTCGAACCGCCGTAGTGGGCGGCGTCCGTGTTCATGATTTCGCGATAGAAGCCAGGATTCGGGACGCCGAGGCGATAGCCTTCGCGGACGACCGGTGTGGCGTTGATGATGGCGACGATAAGATCTTCGGGATTTTTGCCGCGGCGGATGAAGGAAAGGACGCTGTTGTCGGCATCATTGGCGTCGATCCATTCAAACCCGTGCCAATCAAATTCGACTTGGTGGAGGGCGGGCTCGGCAGCGTAAAGGCGATTGAGATCGCCGACGAGGCGCTGGATGCCACGGTGGGAATCATACTCAAGAAGATGCCAATCGAGGCTGTGAGCCTCGCTCCATTCGTTGCGCTGGGCGAGTTCCTGGCCCATGAAGAGGAGCTTTTTGCCGGGATGCGCGTATTGATAGGCGTAGAGCAGACGGAGGTTGGCGAATTGCTGCCACATGTCGCCGGGCATTTTATGAAGAAGAGAATGTTTTCCATGGACGACTTCGTCGTGGGAGAAGGGCAGCAGAAAGTTTTCGGTAAAGGCGTAGAGTAGCGAAAAGGTGAGCTTGTTGTGTTCGTACTTGCGATGAACGGGATCGTGGGAAAAATATTTCAGAGTGTCGTTCATCCAGCCCATGTTCCATTTGAAGCCGAAGCCGAGGCCGCCGAGATAAGTGGGCCGGGAGACGGCGGGCCAGGAAGTGGATTCTTCGGCAATGGTTAGGACGCCTGGGAACTTGCTGTGAGCGACTTCGTTCATGCGCTTGATGAAAGCGATGGCGTGGAGATTTTCGCGGCCTCCGAATTGATTGGGGACCCACTCGCCGGGTTTGCGGGAATAGTCGAGATACAGCATGGACGCGACGGCATCCACGCGGAGACCATCGATGTGGTATTTGTCGACCCAGAACAGAGCGTTGGAAATCAGATAGTTTTGAACCTCGTTGCGGCCGTAGTTGTAGACGAGGGTGCCCCAGTCGGGATGCGCACCCTGGCGCGGGTCGGAATGTTCGTACAGATGCGTGCCGTCGAACTGCGAGAGGCCGTGAGTGTCACGCGGGAAATGAGCCGGGGTCCAGTCGAGAATGACACTGAGGCCGGCCTGGTGACAGCGATCCACAAACTCCATGAACTGCGCGGGAGAGCCGTACCGGCTGGTGGCGGCGAAGTAGCCGAGAGTCTGGTAACCCCAAGAGCCGTCGAAAGGATGCTCCATGATGGGGAGGAGCTCGATGTGGGTGTAGCCGAGATCTTTGACATACGGGATGAGCTGGTCGCCCAACTCGCTGTAATTGAGCCAGCGATCGTGATCCTCGGGGACGCGGCGCCAGGAGCCCAGATGGACTTCGTAGATGGAGATGGGTGATTCAAACCAGTTTTTTTGCCCGCGATGCGCGATCCAGGCCGCATCCTTCCATTTGTGGTGATCGAGTCTCGCGACGACAGAGCCGGTGTTGGGGCGGAGTTCGGAGCGGAAGGCGTAAGGATCGGCTTTGAGAGGAATAATATTTCCGCCCGGGCCGACGATTTCGTATTTGTAGATGGCGCCTTCGTCGAGTTCGGGGACGAAGATTTCCCAAAGACCGGAAGAGCCGCGTGCGCGCATGGGATGGACGCGGCCATCCCAACGATTGAAGTCGCCCACGACGCTCACGCGTTTTGCGCTGGGGGCCCAAACCGCGAAATGCACACCACGGACGCCTTCGAGAGTGATTACATGGGCGCCGAGTTTTTCGTAAGTGTCATAGTGGCGGCCTTCACCCATCAGATACAGATCAAATTCGCTGAGTACGATGGGAAAGGCATAGGGATCAAAGATTTCAAAGGGGTTGCCGGCATGCGTACGTCCCTGAATCTTGTAACTGCCCGGGGCGGGTGCGGCGGATTGGTTGGAAGGCCAAGTGGCTTCGAAGAACCCTTCGGGGCGAAGCTTCACGGCATCGGTGACTTTCGCGGGGGACACCGTGGCCCCTTCGATCGGGGGAGGCCGCAAAGAAATGCTGGCCTCGGCAGCCCAAGGAAGGAAAAAGCGGACCGTCCAGTTGCCGTCGAAAGGATGAGGGCCGAGCAGGGCAAAGGGGTCGGCGTGGCGAGCAGCAAGGATGGCGTCGATCTGCGCACTGAGGCGCGGATCGCGTGGAGCGGTCGGCTTTGCGTGTCCCATGGCGGGGCGCTGCTCAGACAAGTTGGTGGTCTCCGCAACGTAGAAAACGGGGTATCAGCCAATAAGCTTAGCTCGAATGCTGACCCACGTCCTCTCGATTCTAGGGCGTTCAATAGAAAATGCCAAACGATCAGTGCAGCTGGAGCCGAGGGAGATGCTTGCGGCGGATTGCGGTAGCGGTTAGAGTGCGAGAACCGCTCGCAACTTCCATGCGGGTGCGGAGTTTAAGGGAATTGACCAGGGAGCGGACCAAGACCATGCGGATACTCTCCAAGCGGCGCATTTTCCTAGTCGTTTTTATCACTGTTGCAGCCCTAACCAGCGTTCAGGAATGCCATGCGCAGGACCGCGCGCAGGGGCGGTCGATGGTGATTTCGCGAGGGGGGATTGTTGCGGCGGAATCGCCGTTGGCCGCAGAGGCCGGTGCGAGAATTCTGGAACGCGGCGGAAACGCGGTGGACGCGGCGATCACTGCCAACGCGATGATGGGCGTGGTTGAGCCGATGATGAATGGGATCGGCGGGGATTTGTTTGCGATCGTGTATGACGCGAAGGCCAACAAGCTGTACGGTTTGAACGCGAGCGGATGGGCGCCCAAGGGATTGACAATCGAGTATTTGCAAAAGCAGGGAATCCGTAGCATGCCGGAGCAGGGAGTTAATTCGATCATTGTGCCCGGTGCGGTGGACGGATGGCAGAAGCTGGCAGATAAGTTTGGAAGAAAGAAACTGGCGGAGGATCTGGCGGCGGCGATTCGGATGGCCCAGGACGGGTTTCCGGTTCCAGAATGGACGGCGGCGTATTGGGCCATGCAGGTGGATCACTTGCGGACCGATGATACCGCGGCGACGACCTATCTTCCCGGAGACCGAGCGCCGAGGATGGGCGAGGTGTTCCGCAATCCGGATCTGGCGTGGTCGCTCGAGCAGATCGCGCAACATGGCAGGGATGCATTTTACAAGGGGGAGATTGCGGCGAAGATTCTGGAATCGATGAAGCGGCACAACGGACCAATGACGGCGCAAGATTTAACCGAATTCTCCAGCGAATATGTCGAACCGATTTCCACTAGCTATCGCGATTGGACCATCTACGAGCTGCCGCCAAACGGACAGGGCATCGCGGCGCTGGAAATGCTCAACATAATGGAGACGTTTCCGCTGGGGCAGAAGGACTGGGGCTTTGGTTCGACGAAAGCACTCCACGCCATGATCGAAGCGAAGAAGCTGGCGTACGCGGATCTTCTGAAACACATCGGCGAGCCGAAGAAACAGAAATTGCCTGTGGCGACGCTGCTTTCAAAAGTGTGGGCGGCGGAAAGGGCCAAGTTGATTGACGCAGACAAGGGGGACTGCGACGCGGCGGCGGGAGAAATATCGGTTGGGAACGACACCACGTATCTGAGCGTCGTAGACCGTGACGGAAACATGGTGTCGCTGATCCAGAGCAACTACGAATCTTTTGGATCGGGCATCGTTGCCGCGGGGACGGGATTTGCATTGCATGATCGCGGCGGGCTGTTCAGCATGGATCCAAGTTCGCCGAATGCGCTGGCGGGAAGAAAGAGGCCCTTGCACACGATCATTCCGGCGTTTGCGCAGAAAGGAGATGTGCGTGTGGCCTTCGGAATCATGGGCGGATGGAACCAGTCGCAGGCGCACGCGCAGTTTGTGGCCAACCTGGTGGACTATAAAATGAACATTCAAGCGGCGCTGGAGGCGCCACGGTTCAGCAAGCACACCTTCGGTGGCTGCGACGTGATGATGGAAAACCGTTTTGCGCAGAATGTGCGGAATGAGTTGACCAGCAAAGGGCACAAGATTGAACTGAAAGGGACATTTTCCAGCTCGATGGGTGGAGGTCAGGCGGTCCTGAGGGATTTTGCCGTAGGAGTGAACTACGGGGCGTCGGACCCCCGGAAAGACGGTCAGGCGGTGGCGGAATTGCCGTTTGAATAGATTATCGAGCGGACTTGAAAGGGAGTCGGCTGTCCCATGGTGCAAAAGAGTTCCCTCCTAAGCGGTTTGAGGGGAACTATTCTGTCCACGGAAGCAGCGCTGGCCCGTCGGCCAGTTCTTAAAATGCTGATACTAAAGCCTTTAGTGCAAGAGTTGTTGGTTCGCGAATTGCACCTGTACTAATGGCCAGGGACCGCCGCCCGCAGCTAAGCGACCTGGATGGGGAGTTCCCGATGGGGCATGCCCGGATGGGCTTGACTGTGGCGCGGTATGTAGCGACCGTTGCCGTTGTGTTTTTCCTCACCACGCCAGGCCACGCGCAAACCGTGAATCTTTCTGGGCGCTACCAATGCGCACAGGCGAAGGTACGCGGGAAGGTGATCCCCTGCACGGCGGCGCCGCTCATTCTGAAGAACGATGGACGTTTCGAACTGCGCGGCTGGGAAGGAAGTTATCTGGTGAATGGGGAGTGGGTGGAGCTTTCCGACTCCTTGATCAAGACGCGCGCGAAGATCCAGCCAGGGCATAAAATTGTGTTGCGCTATTACGGGAAGCACGGCTTGGTGGAAATGACCTACGAACGCCGCGTAGCGGAGATGGGAAACACCGCGTTGAGCTGAATCCCGCTTTGCCGATGTCGAAGCAAAGAAGCGTAAGATATTTCGCCATATCATCCCTCTAGGAAATAAATAACATCTCTTTTTTCAGCGGGCGGTGGGCTGCCAGCCACGGCCGCGCAGTGCCTGGCCTGCCGTCGCGCCGGTCAGTTTTCCGTGATCGTATTCGACCTGACCGTTCACGATGGTGAAGTCAATGCCGTCGGAGAGCTGATCGGGTTTTGTGAAGGTGGCATGGTCGATGATCGTTGCTGGGTCGAAAATGGTGATGTCAGCAAAGTAGCCGGGTTTCAGGAGTCCGCGGCTGTCGAGATGCTCACGCTGGGCGGGGAGAGAAGTGATCTTGCGAATCGCGGCTTCCAGGGACATCAGATTTTCGTCGCGGACGTAGTGGCCAAGGAAGCGAGGCATGGAGCCCATTGCTCGCGGATGGTTGTGGGGCTCGTAGGTGGGGCCGTCGAGAGACATTTCTCCCGCATCGAGACCGATACTGGTCCATGGCTGGCTCAGGCCCGTGCGGACGTCTTCCTCGCTGGCCATAAAATAGATCGCACCGGTTTGTGCTTTGTCCGCTAGGACAAAATCCATGAGCGCATCTTCAGGTGATTTCTTCCATGCTTTCGCAACGTCATCGAGCGTTTTTCCGGCATATTGCTTCAGGTCAGGATCCTCAGGGGAAGAGATAAGCACACCCGGGGCGCCGCCACAATCGTAGAAAAGATTCTCCCAATCAGCGTGATCACCAGTGAGGTCTTTTTTGATGCGCGCGCGAATGGCGGGATCTTTCAGGCGCTCCAGCAATTTCTGGACGCCACCATCGGCGGCCCACGGCGGCAGCGCCGAGGCAAGCGCCGTGGCGCCGGCGATGTAGGGATACATGTCCGCGGCAATGTCGAGGCCCGAGCCGCGCGCCAGTTGGATGGCGGCGACGACGTTTTTCATACTTCCCCAGCGGGGCTTGCCACTGACTTTGAGGTGGAAGATTTCAACGGGCAGATTTGCTTCGCGGCCGATGCGGATGGCTTCAGCAAGTGCGGGCATTTCCGATGCACCTTCGCTGCGCATGTGCGTGGCGTAGAGGCCGCCGTACTTTGCAGCGACCTGCGCGAGGGCGATGAGCTCATCGGTCTTCGCGTAAATGTTCGGCGGGTAGATGAGCGCGCTGGAGACGCCGAGTGCGCCGTCCTTCATGGCCTGTTCGACGAGCGATTTCATTTGCTCGAGTTCGGCGGGAGTGGGAGCGCGATCGTCGTCGCCAATCACAGCTTCGCGAACCTGTGCCGAGCCGACATAGGTGCCGATGTTAAGAGGTGTGCCCTGTTTTTCGAGGCGGCAGAAATAGCCGTCGAGGGTGGTCCAATCGATGGTCAACTTGTACTGGTCGAGAAAAGTTTTTTGGGGAGCGATGGTCTTTTCGTTTTGCGGGGCGATGGAGCCGCCTTCGCCGGTGATTTCCGTGGTGATCCCCTGGGAGAGCTTGCTCAGCGAACGATTATCGAGGAGGAGAGAGACTTCGGACTGGCCCAGCATGTCAATGAAGCCGGGCGCGACGATGAGATCCTTGGCATCGATTTCGCGCTTGGCATGGGCTTGGCGTAAATCGCCAATGAACGCGACACGATCGCTGTTGACGGCTACGTCAGCGAAATACCAGGGATTTCCGGTGCCGTCGATGACGTGACCGTTGCGGATGATGAGATCGTAGTCGCCCGCACTTGGCGAAGCGTCCAGATTGGCATCGTAAGCGGCTGCGGCAATCTCTCCTAACGCCTGTCCGGCTACTTCCTGGGCGGCGTCCGGATCAAGGGTGAGTGAGACGTGATTGACGTAGGCGGCGAAGGCCAGTTTTTTTCCTTCTTTGGTGATTACATAGCCGGCCAAACCTTTGCCGTTGAGCATCATCTTGCCGTTGAGTTTGTCTTCGGAGCCAAATGTGCCGGTTTTGGCGAAGACGTGCCCGGCGCCTGGAGAATTGGTTTGTATTTGCGCGAGCGTGCCGTCTTTCCCGAGGATAGGCAGGCCCTTGAAGAAAACGTCATAGTCGGGCCTCGTGGACCAATAAATCAGGTAGTGGACGATGAAGTCGGGGCTGAACAGGTCGGCCCAATCGCCGCCCGCACCATCGCCTTGCGCGGCCCCGGAGAGATCCAGCTTGGCTTCCTGCAAGAAGGCCTGCTCCGTTTTGAACCCGGCGTGGAGCGGATCCTTGCTGTCCTGGGCGACGAGCAGGCCCAGGAGATAAGGACCCATGCCGGCGTGGAGATTCTGGCTGACTTTGAGCGTAATCTTGATTTCTTCTGAGAGCGGCGGGGAAACATGTTCGGCGAGTTGATTCTCTGCGGTGTAGAAACGCTGATAGGGCGTGAAATCGGCGATGGGTGCGGCAGCTTTGGAGTTGACGACGATGCCCGCGGACTTCAGCAAATCGCTAAACACGGCGGTGGCGAACTTCGTTGGCGAGGGAACCGCAAAAGCGGCGGTCTCGGGTTCCCTGCCAACCGGGATGCTGCCGGTGAGCGCGACAGCCAGGGAGCCGTCGGGAGCGATGATGGGGTCGGAAGCGCTGAAAGCGAGCTTGGAATTCGATTCACCGGTAACGACGTTGTTGACGCAATGGAGATAGGAATTCCGCGGGGAAACGGAGAGCTCTGCCGCATCGCCAGGTTTGCTGCCGGGCTTGCCTACAAGGTCGATGACGTTGTCGTTGACCATGATGGAGGACATCACGACGCCAGTGCCGCGTTCACGTTCCGCGTCGGGCAGGAGGCTGGCGTCCACGTAAACGTGACCTGCGATCTTCTGAACGCCCTTGGATTTAATCTGAGAAACGAATTCCTGGATGACCGCGAGCGGATCGCCGGGGAGGGCGGGGCCGTTGTAGGAGTGGTCGTGATCGACAAAAGCGAGAGTGCCATCGGGCTGAATGCGATTCGAAAGATTGGGATCGCCGCTGGCGACGAGAATGATGTCGCCCTTGAGTGTGCCGCGCTTGTCGATGGGCCCGGTGCGGTAGACGCGGGTATGAAAATGATAATCCGCACCGAGCTTCGCGAGGAGGGTGCCTTCGGTGAGGGTCTTGGTTGTCGAAGCGGGGACGAACAATTTACCGGCGTCCAGCGCATAAATGACTTTGCCGGTCTCGAGCGAATAGAACTCGATGCCGAAATTTGCATGAGCAAATTCGGGGCGGCTGATAACCTTCTGAATGCGTTGAGACAGAGAGGATTCAGATTGCGCGCGGGCCGGTGAGGCCGGGAAGCATGAGAGGAATAGGGAAACCAAGACACTGCGAGAGACCAGGCCGCGTGGACAATTGTTCAAGGCGGAATCCTCCAAAGATGATGCCAGACACTCCGGCTCAGGTGTTGTACCAGCGAACTCCTCTGCGCTGTTCTTCGGCGATTTCTTTCGCCAAGGCGAGTGTTTGCGTCCGGCGATACTGGCCGACAGCCGCGAGGATAGTGTTCATCAAGGCGACGGGAGCGGCATAGGAAGCGCCGAAAGAAGTCGATTCGATCGATGCCAGAAAAATTTCGTCACATTCGCGCGCCAGGGGAGAGACATACGTGTCAGAGACACCAACGCAATAGGCGCCGCGCACGCGCGCTTGCTGGGCGCCTTCGATGGTTTGCCGAAGCCCGCGTCGGAAGCTGATGGCAATTACGAGATCCTGCTTATTGACGGAGCGGACGAGGTGTAGGATTCTGCCCGCGGAAGTGGCGGCAAATATCGGGAGACCCAGGAGACTGATCTGGTACTCGAGGTAGTGCGCCAGCTGAACAGCCAGGTCGCTGGCCAGCAAGACGATGCGACGAGACTCGTAAAAGCGTTTTGCCAACGCGACCAGGCGTTGGGCGTCGAGGCTGTTCTTCAGGCCCTGCAAGTTTTTCAAATCCTGCTCAAGAGAATCGCGCACGTGCGAGGGCATGCTCCCGTCGCTCCCTCCGGACTGCATGGTGTCCAAGGAGGTAGCGTAGGCAAGGGACAGCTCGTGCAGATGACGTTGAAACTCGCGATAGCTGCCGAATCCGAGGCCGCGGACGATACGGACGATCGTTGCGGGATCCGTCTCTAGGCGTGCGGCCATGGCCCGTACGCTGAGGAGGACGTATTCGCGCGGGTGCTCCAGAATGGGCCGGATAATTTCCTGGCGTTTGATGCTGAGGTCTTCGATGCGCTCAGCAAGATTAGGAGTAGTGCCCTGAGAGGGGGCCTCTTTGTGTTTCATCACGCGAGAGAATTGCCTAATTCGGGCTGCGTGTCAACCGGGCGCATGCCCGGGAAGCTCAAAAATTGTAAGTAAAACGATCAAGTATTATTTCTTTGAAGCAGCCGCTTTGTTTTCAAGTCCGGGTGCGACCACCGGTTCGAGGAATGGCATCATGGCGCGAAGTTTGGGGCCCAGTTGTTCGATGGGGTGTTGCTGCTCGCGCTGACGAGTGGCCAGGAAGTTCGGGCAGCCCTTTTCATTTTCTTCGACCCAAGCTTTTGCGAAGCTGCCGTTACGGATCTCGGCAAGAATCTTGCGCATCTCTTCCCGCGTTTGCTTGGTGATGATGCGCGGCCCGGCGGAATAATCACCTTGCTCGGCAGTATCACTCACGGAATAGCGCATGTAACTGAGGCCGCCGCGATAGATCAAGTCAACGATGAGCTTGAGCTCATGCATGCACTCGAAGTAAGCGACCTCGGGCTGGTAGCCTGCTTCCGTGAGCGTGTCGAATCCGGCCTTAATCAATTCACTCACGCCGCCGCAAAGTACGGCTTGTTCGCCAAAGAGGTCGGTTTCGGTTTCCTCGGTGAATGTAGTTTCCAAAACGCCGGCTCGCGTGCAGCCGAGTCCCTTGGCGTAGGCCAGCGCGAGCGCTTTCGCGGAACCGCTGGCGTCCTGCTCCACGGCGAGGAGCGCGGGCGTTCCGCCGCCTTCCGTGAATACTTCGCGAACGCGGTGGCCAGGGGCTTTTGGAGCAATCATGGAGACATCGACGGCCGCAGGCGGCTTGATGGTGCCGAAACGGATGTTGAATCCGTGCGCGAACATCAAAGTCTTGCCGGGTTTGAGATTCGGCTCGATCGCGTCGCGATATATCTTGGGCTGCTTGGTGTCGGGAACGAGAATCATGACGACGTCAGCCCATGCGGCAGCTTCGGCGGGCGAGTTGACCGTCAACCCGGCCTTTTCCGCTTTGCCGCGCGAGGCGCTCCCTTCGTGGAGGCCAACGCGGACGGAGACGCCGCTATCGCGCAGATTGAGGGCGTGCGCATGACCTTGGGAGCCGTAGCCAATGATGGCGACTTTCTTTGCCTGGATCAGTGAAATATCCGCAGAATTTTCGTAGTAGAGATTTGCCATGCCTTTTCCTCTCGCCGGCCGCCATGCGACCGAGCATTTGTCTCGATGGCGCGGGATTATTTTAGGGACGCCCGCGCTGGGCGTCCGGATATTCGGAACTTTGTTTCCTTACAAGGGCAGTCACTTAACGTTGGAGCTGGTAGATGCGAGCTCGGAATTTGCGGATTCCCGAGCCGGTGGCTGCAACAAATCTCCGCCACGAGTCATGGAAATCCGGCCGGTTCTAGCCATTTCGAGCACACCAAAGGGCCGAAGCACTTCGAGCAGGCCGTCGATCTTATCGACGGTGCCCGAAACCTCGATGATCAGCGATTCGGGAGCAACATCAACGACGCGCGCGCGGAAAACCTTGATCAATTCCATCAAATGGGGGCGATTTTGCTGATCGGCGGAGACTTTGATCAAGGCCAAGTCGCGCTCGAGAAGCGCGCGATTGGAGATGTTTTCGGCAAGCAGGACATCAACGAGCTTTTCGAGGCTGGCTTCGAGGCGATGCGCACCTCGTTCATCGGTGTGCGCCACGATGGTCATCCGGGCGACTTCTTCATTCTCCGTCGGACCAACCGTGAGCGAATCGATATTGATGGCCAAGCGGCGCGCCAGGGAAGAGACGCGGTTGAGCACGCCCGGTTTGTTTTCGACATAGGCGACAAGTGTTTGCATGTTTTCTCTATTCTCCTATGGCTCCGTTGCTGTTTCGACCAGCGGATTGTTCGGACGGCGAATCATGTCGCTCAAGGAAGCGCCCGCGGCAACCATGGGATAAACGGAATCTTCCTGTTCGACGCGAAAGTCGATCAGCACGGTTTCGGCGGATTCGCGTGCGGAGCGGATGACGGGAATTACCTCGCCGCGCTTGGTGATGCGCTCACCGCGAATGCCAAAAGCGTTTGCGAGTGCTGCAAAATCCGGTGCCACGAGCGGAGTAGCGACGTAGCGCTTGTCGTAGAAGAATTCCTGCCATTGCCGGACCATGCCGAGATAGCCGTTATTGATGATGGCGATTTTGATGTTGATCTTTTCCTGGACGATGGTGGCCAGTTCGCTCATGGTCATCTGGAACCCGCCATCACCGACGACCACCCAGACTTCGGAGTCCGGCTTGGCAAATTTCGCACCAATGGCGGCGGGAAGGGCAAAACCCATGGTACCGAGTCCGCCAGACGTGATCAGCGTGCGCGGTTGATTGTGGTGGTAATACTGCGCCTCCCACATCTGATGTTGGCCGACGTCCGTGACGATGATGGCTTCGCCGCGAGTTTCTTTCCAGAGGTCGTTGATGACGTGGGCTGCGTAGAGGTGCCCGCTATCGGGCAGGCTCTGAATGTCGCGTACCGCCGAATCGCCTTTTAGCTCGGCGATATGACGGATCCAAACGCTGTGCTCACGGGTTTCGATGTGCGGTGTGAGCCGCTCGAGTACCTCGCGCGCATCGCCGACAAGCGCGGCGTCAACCTTTACGTTCTTGTTAATTTCAGCGCGGTCAATCTCAATGTGGATCTTGCGGGCGCCCTTGGCATAAGTGCGCAGGTCGCCAGTGACTCGGTCGTCAAACCGCATGCCCACGGCAATGAGGAGGTCGGCTTCCTGAATGGCATTGTTCACCCAGGCTTCGCCGTGCATGCCCATCATGCCGAGGTTGAGGGGATCATTGGCAGGGAAGCACCCGATGCCTAGGAGCGTCATGGCCACGGGATAGTTTCCGGCGCGAACGAACTGCTCAAAGGCACGCATCGCTCCGGAAACCATGATGCCGTGGCCCGCGAGGATGATGGGGCGCTTCGCGCTGTTCAACATCTCGACGGCGCGGTCAAATTCAGCCTGATCGTGATTTTTGCGCAGGCGCTTGGGAGGAAGTTTTGGTGCACTGGTTTCCCAGTTGAATTCGGCGGAGGCCTGCTGAGCGTCCTTGGTGATGTCCACAAGCACCGGGCCCGGACGTCCGCTGCTGGCGATCAGAAAGGCTTCGCGAATGGTGCGCGCAACATCCTCCGCTCTGGTGACCACGACGTTGTGCTTGGTGATGGGCATGGTGATGCCCGTGATATCGATCTCCTGAAACGCATCGGAGCCCAGAACTTTGCTGCTGACCTGGCCGGTGATGCAAACGACCGGAGAAGAGTCCAGCATGGCCGTGGCGATGCCAGTGACCATGTTCGTTGCGCCCGGACCGGATGTGGCCATGGCGACCCCGATCCCACCGCTAGCGCGGGCGTAGCCATCGGCCATGTGCGTGGCCCCTTGTTCGTGGCGCACCAGGACATGGTGCAGCTTCGATTTACCGAGCGCGTCATATACCGGGAGAATCGCGCCGCCGGGATAGCCGAACAGGTCGCGCACGCCGAGACGCGTGAGCGTCTCGCAAAGTATTTCCGCACCGGTGAGCTTCATAGAGTCCTCGCTTCAGGCGACCGCGAGGCGGTCGGCGTGTTCGAAACAGGTTCGGAGCTTCCCAAAAAGGAAGCAGGCACGGCGGTGATGGCTCCAAGAGAAGCAGAAGAAACCAGCAAAGCGTACTTGGCCATGACACCGCTTACGAAGCGCGGTGCCGGTGGTTTCCACGCGGCAAGTCGCTTCTGGAAGTCTGCAGCGCTGAGTTCCGCGTTCAATTGTCTATTGGGAATGTCGAAAACGATCATGTCGCCATCCGCGACTGCCGCAATCGGGCCGCCGTTGGCGGCTTCTGGTGCAAGGTGTCCAGCCATGAGCCCGTGAGTGGCGCCGGAAAAACGGCCGTCGGTGAGCAGAGCGACGGAATCGCCGAGACCGGCACCCACGAGGGCAGCGGTAACGGCGAGCATTTCACGCATCCCTGGGCCGCCTTTCGGGCCTTCGTAACGAATCACGATTACATCTCCCGCCTTGATTTTGCTCTTGTCGACGGCGGCAAAAGCTGCCTCTTCACTGTCGAACACACGAGCGGGGCCGCGGAAGTTCTGGATATTGTGGCCGGCAACTTTTATAACGCATCCTTCCGGAGCGAGATTTCCTTTGAGGATGACCAGTCCGCCAGTCGGTTTGAGCGGTGCGTCGAGCTTGCGGACCACTTCCTGCGACGGAGTTTCTTGGGCAGCGGACGCTTCTTCGGCCAGCGTGCGTCCGGTGACGGTGATGGCATCGCCACGGAGCAATCCAGCTTCCAGCAGGCGCTTTGCGACGAGCGCAGTGCCGCCTGCCGCGTAGAGATCGGTTGCGACAAAACGTCCTCCCGGTTTGAGGTCCGCAATAATGGGGACTTTGGAGCTGATGCGGTCGAAGTCGTCAATGGAAAGCGAAAGCTTCGCTTCGTTCGCGATGGCCAGCAAGTGCAGCACGGAATTTGTCGAGCCGCCGGTTGCGGCGACACCGGCAATAGCGTTTTCGATGGCAGCCTTGGTAATGATTTTTGAGGGGGTGATTTCGCGGCGTAGAAGATCCAGGACCATCTCGCCCGCACGCCGTCCGGCGTTTGCTTTTCTGGCATTCGTTGCCGGAACGCTGGAAAGTCCCATGGGGGCGATCCCCAGGAACTCGCAGACCAACGCCATCGTGTTCGCAGTGAATTGTCCGCCGCAGGCGCCGGCTCCGGGGCACGCTGCGACTTCGAGAGACTTGAGCTGAGCGTCGGTCATTCCGCCGTGCGAGTGCTTGCCAATGGCTTCGTAGACATCCTGAATCGTGACGGAGTGGCCCTCAAACTGGCCGGGAGCAATTGAGCCTCCATAAAGAATGAGCCCGGGAATATTCAAGCGCGCCAAGGCCATAATGCCGCCCGGAATGGTCTTGTCGCAGCCGACTAGAACAACCAAAGCATCGAATAGATTACCCCGTGTAACCAGTTCGATCGAATCGGCGATGACTTCGCGGCTGACCAGGGAGGTGCGCATGCCTTCCGTACCCATGGTGATGCCGTCAGAAATAGAGACGGTGTTGAACTCAAGCGGGGTTCCACCGGCAGCGCGAATGCCTTCCTTTACATGCTGGGCGAGTTCGCGAAGGTGATAGTTGCAGGGACCGATCTCAATCCAGGTATTCGCCACGCCGATCAGCGGCTTGTTGAAGTCATCATCCTCGAGGCCGCAAGCGCGCAGCATGGAGCGTGCACCGGCCCGGCTTGCGCCATCGGTTAGCGCCCGGCTGCGCGGTTTGAGCAGAGAGTCACTCACTCTGAGAGTCCCTTCGATGGCCGCCAACGGCTGCCATCCAGACAGTGAAACTAAAAAAGCAAGGCCATCATCCAGGTTTGAATGATGGCCCGAAGTCTTCCGGTGATACTGTCTTAGGCCGCCATCATCCGCCTGTTGTTCCCCTCACGGGGACGGGAATAATTCGTACCACCATTGGGCATACGGTTCGGGCCGTGTTTTCCTTCGCGAGTATCCAACCGTTTGTGATGGCCAGGCTAAGCATAAGCGTTCGCCATCAAATTAGCAGCATGCAGCGGGGAAGTCAATGAGTCAAATTAATAGTTATGCTAAATCAAATAAATCTAGCTTATGCAGCCGACTTCCTGAGGCGCCCGTTATGCGCTCTGAAATAACGGAGCTTGCTGGGCATCTCCGCAGCCGTCTCCACATCTAACTAGATGCGCCGGTGCGTTCTAGGGCGGAAGCGATCAAAGGAGATGGCGTGGGGGAGGGAACGGAGGTGCTAGTCGTCGGTGGCGGGCCGGCGGGATTAGCGACGGCTATCGCCGCGCGAATGAAAGGGTTTGACGTAACCGTCGTGGAAGGGGCGAAGCCCCCCATAGACAAAGCTTGCGGTGAAGGCCTGATGCCGGGCACCGCGGCAGCATTGCGCGCGCTGGGTTTGGCGATTGGTCCGGGCGACGGACAGGTCCTGCGGGGAGTCTGCTTCAAAGATGCCGAGACCTCCGTGGAAGCTAACTTTTCTGGTGCCAGCGGTTTCGGCATACGCCGAACAGTCCTTCATCAGAAGATGGTGGAACGGGCGCAAGAATGTGGAATCACACTGCTCTGGAATACGACCGTCACCGGTTTGTCAAACGATGGCGTCAACCTTGGCGACCGGGTCTTGAAAGCGAGATGGATTATTGGCGCCGATGGAGTCCACTCTCGCATGAGACGATGGATCGGCTTGGATGCCAAGGGGCCGCAGGCGACGCGGTTTGCCCAGAGGCAACACTTCCGCTTGAGACCTTGGACCGATTGCATGGAGATTCATTGGGGCGAGGCGGCACAGGCATACGTTACCCCGCTTGGAGACGACGGGATTTGCGTTTCGCTGATTTCGCGCGACCCACGGATGCGCCTGGAGGATGCCTGGCGGAAATTTCCCGAATTAGCTAGTCATTTGAATTGTGCGGAAGTAACTAGCGCGGAGCGAGGTGCTGTGACGGTGACCCGCAGATTGCGCCAGGTCTACCGGGGGAATTTCGCGTTGACAGGAGACGCGTCAGGCAGTGTCGACGCCATCACCGGGGAAGGACTTTGCTTGAGCTTCCACCAGGCGATAGAGCTAGCGGACGCATTGGCGAAGGGCGACCTTCGGACTTACCAACGAGCGCATCGGCAACTTAGAAAGCGGCCCGCTACCATGGGCCGGCTCTTGCTCTTGCTCGATCGGTATCCGTCCTTGAGAAAGCGTGCGTTTCGCGGAATGGCCAGGGAGCCGGAGCTGTTTGCGTGCCTGCTGGCAGCGCACCTGGGAGAGGCTTCCCCGAAATTTTTGGCGGCTACGAGTTTGCGCTTTGGCTGGCAGTTTCTGACTGCCTGAATCAAAAGAGCGAAAGATGAAGTCATCCCCGAGACATCTGACCAGAGTGTTCTATCTCCTCGCCGTAGCATCGACGGTGCTGGTGGCGCTGAGCGCCATGCCGCAGCACGCGGCGCCTCATCCTCCCGCTGGTGAACTTGTTCTGGGCATCGATCCAGCCCAGAGCAAACTGCACTGGACGCTGGGCACGACGCTCCATACCGTTCACGGCACGTTTGCCTTTAAGAATGGGACAGTGCGCCTCGACCTGGCCACCGGCAAAGCCAACGGCGAAATCATCGTTTACGCCACCAGCGGCGATAGCGGCAACGATTCACGCGACAAGAAAATGCACAAAGAAGTTCTCGAAAGCGGGCAATACCAAGATGTTATCTTTCGACCGGACCGGGTGGAAGGAAAAGTCGCACCGCGCGGGACGTTCGCGCCTCAAGTGCACGGGATTTGTGTTTTGCACGGCAGCGAACATGAGTTGACCGTGCCGGTACAAGCGGAATTTTCCGGAGATCATTGGACCGGCAGCACGAAGTTCGACATACCTTTCATTGATTGGGGCCTGAAGAATCCAAGCAGTTTTTTTCTCAAGGTGAACCACGCGGTAGAGATCGAGCTGGAACTGAAAGGCAGTCTGCAAAACGGCGCGGCACCCTAGAGCGGAGCTACTCTTCCGATTCTTGCGTGACAATGTGAACGTCTACGGCTGGCGATTCGCGCAGAAAGCGGTGCACTGCCGACAGGTAGAGATACTTGCGCCAATCGCGAATCGCGGCTCGGCCAAAAATTACCTGGGTGATGTGTTTCGAGCGTACAAATTCCGCTACGCTGTCGGCAACGCTTCGGCCTTTTAACCGGACCACCCGGGCGCCGAGGCTTTCCGCAAAACGCAGATTGGCATTGAGGGCGTTCTGGTTCGATTCTTTCACTCCCAACTCGCGATCCACGTGAACCACGTAGAGTTCGGCATCCATGCGGCGAGCCATTCGGGCGCCTCGAGCTATGAGGTACTGTCCAGCAGGATTTGAGGAGATACAAACGGCCATCCGTTCCCGCACCGCCCAGTTTTTCCGAATATCTTCCGCTTCCATGTAGGATTCGAGGCTGCGGTCAACCTGTTCCGCAACCTGGCGCAAAGCCAGCTCGCGGAGAGCAATGAGATTGCCGCGCCGAAAGAAGTTTTTCAGAGACCGTTCCACTTTCTCGGAACTGTAAACGTCTCCTCGTCTCATACGGTTTTGCAAAGCTTCCGGTGTAAGGTCCACCATTACGGTTTCGGTTGCCGTCAGCGGGACCCAGTCCGGAACAGTTTCGCGCACGGTGATCCCGGTGATGGAGCGCACCACGGGCGCAATGCTCTCGATGTGCTGAATGTTGAGGGTAGACACCACATCGATCTTTGCGGCCAGGATTTCCTGAACGTCTTCGTAACGCTTGCGGTGTTTGCTGCTGGGGATATTTGTGTGGGCCAGTTCGTCGACCAGAACCACTTGAGGATGGCGCGCGATAATGGCGTCGACATCCATCTCCTCAAACGTCGTTCCTTTGTATTCGATTTTTTTTCGCGGCACTGATTCTATACTGGTGAGGAGTTCCTCGATGCCTTTGCGGCCATGGGTTTCCACGACTCCGATCACAACGTCTTCGCCGCGGCTTTTGCGGCGGCGCGCCTCGCTCAACATGCTGAAGGTCTTGCCGACACCCGGAGCGTAGCCGAGAAACAGCTTGAAAATGCCGCGTGACTTTTGCGGAGGAGAAGCGATCTCCAACCAGTCTTCCGGCTTCTTTGTCAAAGGACTATCTTCTCCCCGGCAAATCAAAGGCCTAGGCTAGAATAGACGAATGCAGAGATTTCTCGCCGGCCGAACGTTTGGCTTCGTACTGTCCATCGCCATCGTCGCCGGAATCGCGTTTCTTTACCGCCACGTACTGGTTGTAAATCAGACCACCGTCGCACTATCGCTGCTTCTCGCAATTCTAGCAGTTTCAGCCGTCTGGGGAATGGCTGTGTCCGTGTTCATGTCCGTAGTCGCGATGCTGGTATTCAACTATGAGTTCCTTCCTCCCATCGGGACATTTACCATCGCCGACCCCCAGAATTGGGTGGCCCTCGGCGCATTTCTGGTGACATCCATCATGGGCAGCCAGTTATCGGCGCGGATCCGGAGGCAAGCAGACGAAGCCCATAGCCGCCGCCGTGAAATTGAGCGGCTCTACAAGTTTAGCCAGAAACTACTGGGCGAGGGCAACGTCATCCAATTGATGAACGCCATACCAAATTACATTGTGGAGAGCTTCGAGGCGGGCGCCTCGGAACTATTCCTTCCCCAGAAAGAAAAGTTCTATCGATCCGGATACGGCGCCGCGCATCTGGATGAAGAGAAAATGAAAACAGCTTTCCTTCGCGATGAAATGACCATTGAGCCGCAGCAGAGTGTTTACTTTGTTCCGGTGCGCCTCGGGGTGAGGGCTATCGGAAGTCTCGGGATTTCCGGGGCAAGTCTATCGCGCCAGACGCTCGATGCGGTGAGCAGCCTGGTGGCCATCGCCATCGAACGCGCGCGGGCTGTCGAACAACTGAGCCAGACAGAGGCCGAGCGGCAAGGAGAGCGCCTGAAGTCCGCGCTGCTGGATTCCGTCACGCACGATTTTCGCACGCCGCTGACCTCCATGAAAGCAGCCGTCACAAGCCTGCTCGGCAGCGGCGAGCTGGTTGCTCCGCAAGCGCACGAATTGCTGAGCATTATCAATGAAGAGTGCGACCGGCTGAACCACCTCGTTGAAGAGGCCGCCGAAATGGCCAGACTCGAAGCCGGGGAAATCGAACTGCATTACGCGCCGACATCCATTGAAGAAATCATTCAAGGAGCCCTGGCGCTTTCCAGGTTCTCGCTGGGAGCGCGGGAATTGCAACTGAAAGTGGCACCAGATCTCCCGCTGGTGGTGGCGGATATTGACCGCGCTCAGGACATTTTGGTAAAACTCATCGATAATGCCAATCTGTATTCGCCAAAAGAGCAGCCCATCATAATCACTGCCGAATTGAGCGGGGACTACGTAACCACCAGCGTTGCTGACCGCGGCCCGGGCATCGACGATCTCGAGCAGGGAATGATCTTCGACAAATTCTATCGCGGAAAAGATCAGCGCTATCTCGTACGCGGCACCGGAATGGGGTTACCGATCGCGAAGGCCATTGTGACGGCTCACAAAGGGACCATTGGCGTAACGAGCCAGCTCGGTCACGGCTCGGTCTTTTCTTTTTCTCTTCCGGCCGCGCGAAGGGTGGAACGAGCAACATGACTGACGTCTCAATCCTGGTTGCCGATGACGAGCCGCAAATCCGACGAGTGCTGCGCTCCACTCTCTCCAGCCGGGGGTACGTGATCATTGAGGCCAAGACGGGTGAGGAAGCGGTGGAGGCAGTTCGTAAGGAGAAGCCCGACCTAATCCTTCTCGACGTGAACATGCCGGGCATCGGTGGAATCGAAGCGTGCCGCGAGATTCGGCGATCGTCTGAAGCGCCCATTATCATGCTCACAGTTCGAAACGCGGAGCGGGACAAAGTTCTCGCGCTGGACGCCGGCGCGGACGACTATGTGGTCAAACCATTTGGCATTGAAGAATTGCTGGCGCGCATTCGTGCCGCGTTGCGGCGCTACGCTCCCGGTGATACCTTGCCTCCTTTTGTTTCGAAAGATCTAACACTGGATTTTGAAAGCCGGCAGTTGACGGTGCGCAACCAGGAAGTGCACCTGACTCCAAAGGAGTTCGATGTTCTCAAGCATCTGATTGCCAACCAGGGCAAGCCGCTTGCCCATCGAAGACTCCTGCAGTCTGTTTGGGGGCCGGAATACGGCGAAGAAACAGAGAATCTTCGGGTGGTTATCAATCAATTGCGCAAGAAGATCGAAAGCGATCCCGCGCACCCAGTCTACATCCGGACCGAGCCGTGGGTGGGATACCGCTTCCAACCGCCGCGCGTAAACCCGTCTAAACCATCGTCTCGAAAACAATAGCATTCTGAAGTATTTCGCAGTGGGGCAGTTGCCGGAGACTCGACCGCGTATTTTGAAAGCGGATGCTGTGCGGCAAGATCCAGATTCAGCTGCAGAACGTTTACGCGCAGCTTCAGAGCGCCGGCTTTCACACCGTCCAGAAACTGGCGATTCGTGGGCCCCTGGCGAGTTGCCACCAGGGGAGACTGCCGCGTGTCCTAAACAGGAAGCCGCAGCAGGGCCCTGCAGCCGCGCGCATCGGCGCGATTCTTCAGCGTTAGTTCACCACCGTGAGCTTCGGCGATCTGACGGCTAAGAACCAGACCAATGCCGGAGCCTCCCTGCTTCGTTGTAAAGAACGGAACGAAGAGGTTCGACGTATTCGGTAGGCCAGGACCCTCGTCGACAACCCACACATCGAGCAGTGCGCCTTGCCGGGACCAGCCCACCTGAACGCATCCTCCCGTTTCAAGCGTCGCATCCGCGGCATTGCGAACCAGATTGATTAACAGCTGCTCCAACTGGTCGGCGTCCGCGGAAATGACCGCGTCAGGGCCTTTCAAAATACTAACCTTTACCCTGGTCTCTAGTTTTATGCTCCGCCCGATCCATTCCGATACGTTTACCGGCAAGAGTTTTGGTTGTGGCAGCCGCGCAAGTTGCGCGTACGCGGCCATGAAGCGCCCCAGTGCCTCGGTACGAGAGCGAATGATGCTGAGGCCTTGCCGCAGATCATCCAGAATGGAAACGGTCGCTTCACTCTGTAGCTCCGAAGACTTGGCGGCGCTCAAGAGCCCGCTCTCCAGTCCTTGGGCAACGGACTGAATGGGGGCCAACGAGTTATTCAATTCGTGCCCAAGAACACGAATGAGCCGCTGCCACGCTTTGCGCTCTTCGTCCCGCAGCGTCCGGCTCAGATCGCTCAACACCACCAGCTGGTGAGGCAAGCCTCCCTGGCGAAACGTACCGCGACGCAGCCCCCAACGTCCGCTTCCGCCCGGAAAAGCCAGCTCCATCGTGTGAGCGGCTTCTCCTTCCAGGCAACCACCTAGGCCAAGCTCTTCCGCGGTCGACCCAAGCAAACGCCCTTCGGGGCGCCCTAACAAGCGTTCGCCAGCGCGATTGACGAGCCGCAGTTTCGTGGTGTTGTCGAACGTGAAAACCGCCAGGTCAATCTCCTCCATGACGGTACGCAGCAGGGCATTGGCTTCCAGAGCGCCCAGCCGCTGTTGCCGCAGTACTTCACTGAGAGCATTGACTTCGATCATCACTTCACCCATGGCGTCGTCGCTGCGGGCGCCGCGAGCGCGCATCGAAAAGTCTTCCTCGCGCAATGCAGCCAGAAGATTCGAGAGTGTTTGCAGCGAAAAAACGACCCGATGCCGCAAGGAGAAAGCAAAACCGAGCCAAAGTGAAAAGATAAGAAAGGCAAGAGTCCAGACAGTGCCGGAAGAATAATTACCAAGCCATAAAAGAATCATGGCGATCAGCGAGCCCGGGAAACCCGCTGCTAGCGCGAGGAGCTGGATGCGGCGCTCATAGTTGAGTGGCGTCATTCCAGCCCATGTTTTTGCAGCCGGCGATACATGGCGCTGCGGCTCAGTCCTAGAGCCTTGGCAGCCTGGCTGACGTTTCCTTCATGCCGAGAGAGAGTGCGCTGAATAAGATAGCGCTCTACTTCGTCGAGGCTCATCTCCTCGAGTTTGGCAGTCCCGCCAGCAGCCTGCGCGCGCAAGCCGAGATCCGCAGCTCGGACGGAAGGGCCAGGCGACAGGAGAACGCCGCGTTCCACGGCGTGGTCGAGTTCGCGAACGTTGCCCGGCCAAGCATGTTCGTGCATGGCCTTGAGGGCGGCCGTGTCGAACCCCGAGATATTTTTGCGATAGCGCTGGGCGTAGCCGAGGAGAAAATGGTGCGCCAGCAGATCGACGTCCTCGCGGCGGTCACGTAGCGGCGGGATGTGGATCTCGATGGTGTTCAAGCGAAACAGCAGGTCTTGGCGGAACCGGCCAGCAGCCGCTTCAGCGTTAACGTCTGCATTCGTCGCCGCCAGCACTCTCACGCTAACGCGTCGGGTAGTGGACGAGCCCACGCGCTCGAGATCCCCCGTTTCCAGAACGCGCAAAAGTTTTGCTTGCAGGTTGAGCGGAACGTTGGCGATTTCATCCAGGAACAGTGTGCTGTTGTCCGCCAGCTCGAAGCGCCCGACGCGATCCGCTCGCGCATCGGTAAACGCGCCCTTTACGTGTCCGAAAAGCTCGCTTTCGAACACGCCTTCGGATAGGCCGCCGGCATTCACCGTCACCATCGGCTTTGTCGAACGCGTGGACAAAGCATGCAGCGTTCGCGCGACAACTTCTTTTCCCGTGCCGTGTTCTCCCGTGATCAATACGTTGGCATCGGAAGGCCCGATTTGCCCGATCAACTCCAGCACCGGCGCCATCGCTGGAGACTTCGCCAAAAATGTTGGCCGTGATTCGGCGCGCAGTATGCGGTTTTCAGCTTCCAGACGCGATGCTTGTCTCAGTGCCTGGCGCAAATCAATTTGCGTGCGCAGAATCGCGAGCAACCGAGTATTTTCCCAGGGCTTCTGGACAAAGTCTCGGGCCCCGCGCCGCATCGCCTCCACGGCCACTTCGATGCTGCTCCAAGCGGTCATGACGATGACAGGCAAAGTGCTGTCCAGCATTTGAATGCGCGTCAGCAGGTCGAGCCCTTCCTGGCCCGAGGTCGTGTCCCGTGCGTAATTGAGGTCCATCAGCACGGCATCAAATTCTCGCGATTCAATGGCGCTCAGTGCCTCCGCAGGAGAGGCCACGCCCTGCGTTTCATACCCCTCGCGTTTTAGGAGCAAGCGCAGGGCATCGCGGATGTCCGCCTGGTCGTCAGCCAAAAGAACTCGATAAGGGTGCGGGTTAGTCGTCTTCATTCGATTGGTTTTGCGAAGTTTATCCTACCGCCGCTTTTCCGGCACGGGGAGAAACGAATGGAAGCCTCATGCCGCTAAGGAGTTCACTCTGGAACGTCCGCTCATACCTGCTGTGCCGCACTGACTTGTGATCCGGCCGTGGCGTTGTCGCCCACAACCCACCCGTCCTTCAGTTGGATAATGCGGCTCCCATAAGCGGCATTTCTCTCTGAGTGCGTAACCTGGATGATGGTGGTGCCGGCGTCATTCAGCCTTTTGAAGAGCTGCATGATCTCTTCGCCTTGTGCGGAATGCAGATTCCCAGTCGGCTCATCCGCCAGAATTAATTTCGGGCTAAGAATCACCGCGCGGGCCACGCCGACAAGCTGCTGCTGGCCGCCGGAAAGTTGGCTCGGGAATAGGTCTTTCTTGCCAACGATGTGGAAGCGATCGAGCGCGTCGCAAACTAGGCTGACGCGCTCTTTGTGCGGCACATTCTTGTAGGACAGCGGCACTTCCAGGTTTTCGAATACCGTCAAATTGTCGATCAAGTGATAACTCTGAAACACGAACCCGATATTCGCTTTATGCAGCTCGTTCCGTTTCTTCACGTTGAGTTTGTGCACCGCTTCGCCCAGGAAATAGTAGTCTCCGCTCCAGGCCCCATCGAGCATTCCGATGATGCTCAGCAGCGTAGACTTTCCCGCCCCAGAAGGACCCATAATGGTGACAAACTCGCCCGCTTGAATATTCAAATTAATTCTGCGCAAAAGAAAAAATTTATTCGGTCCGGCCTCCACCACTTTTTCCAGATTTCGCAGTTGAATCAATGGTTCCACAATTTCTCCTTAACTCATTCGACAGCATCTGGGCAGCCGCACTCCAACTCCTGGTCCGTCTCTGTTGTAGCGCAAGCAGTCCGTTCATTCCAAGCGCCGACTCCGGAGGCCCGGCGCAGGAACTCAATTGTGCCGCAAGGCCCGGAGCGGATCGAGGTGCGCTGCCCGTCGCGCAGGAAGGTAGCACGCTAGTCCGGCCACGGCGAGCAGCAGCAACGGCAGCCCGATGAAGGACACCGGGTCAGCAGCCTGAACTCCGTAGAGAAGCGACGAAAGTGTCTGCGCCAGTACAAATGCAACCGGCAGGCCAATCCCCAGCCCAAGCGCCGTGAGGAGCATCCCGCTTCGCAGCACCAAGCCGAGGACGTTGCCTGTCTGCGCCCCCATCGACATGCGGATTCCGATCTCGTGGGTCCGCTCGCTCACGGAATAGGACATCACTCCGAACACGCCGACCGATGCCAGCACCAGTGCGATGGCTCCTAGCACCGCCATCATCGTGGCCACATACGCGATGCCCACAATCGATTCGGTGATCACTTTGTCCATCGGCTTGATTTCGTACAGCGGCAAATTTTCATCCACCGCCGCAATCTCCGCGCGAGCTGCCGACACGAATTTCAGCGGGTCGCCCGTCGTGCGCAGCACCACGGTCGTGTAATACGGGGGCGTCTGCCGGAACGAGCGGTAGATCGTCGGGACATCGTCCTTGACGATCCAACTGTAGCGCACGTCGTTCACCACGCCGACCACCGTCAACCATGCGCCTTCGCCTTCCGCTTTGTCCACCTTGACATGGCGCCCCAGCGGATTTTCTCCGGGGAAATACCGTTTGGCCAGACTTTCGCTGATCACCGCAACCTGTGGAGATTCCGCTCCATCCGCATCGCTCAGCAATCGGCCGTCGCGCAGCGCGATGTTTAGCGTGTTGAAGTAATTCGGCGTGGCTGTCTCCACGATGGCGCTGCGCGTTTCACCGCGCCGCGTAAGCGGACGTCCTTCGATGGAAAACTCGCTCTCACTAATGCCTCCGCCCTCCGCATAGGGGACGTGCGTCACCAGCGAGGCCGCTTGCACCCCAGAAACAGAACCAAGCCGCCGCATGATTTGCTCGTGGAAGTTCAGCCTTGCGGCTGGCTGCGCGTACTGCGCCTCCGGCAGCGCGAAGTTGAGCGTCAGCAGCGTTTCGGGAGCGTAGCTCTCATTCACGTTCAGCAATCCCTGGAAGCCATTCACCATCAAGCCCGCGCCTACCAGCAGCACCAGCGCCAGCGCCACTTCGGCGACCACCAGCGCTCCTCGCAAACGGTGTCGTGCGCGGCTGACGGAAGAACCGCGGCCGCCTTCTTTCAGCGTTTCCGCGATACTGGCGCGCGAGCCCAGCAGGGCAGGCGCGATCCCCGAGATCAATCCGCTCAACACCGCAATACCCAGCGCGAATAGAAACGCATTGGAATCCAAGCGAATCGTCGTCCACCCGGCCACGAATCGGGCTACGTCTGGCGGCATGTGCGCGAGAATCATCTGGATGTCCCATTGCGCCAGAAACAAGCCGAGCGCCGCGCCTGCCAGCGATAGCATGACGCTCTCAATCAGCAATTGGCGAACGAGTCTCCAGCGGCTGCCGCCCAGCGCCGTGCGCACCGCGAACTCGCTCGTTCGCCCCGTGATGCGCGCGAATTGCACGTTCGCGACGTCGGCGCACGCGATCAGCAGGACAAAGCCCACCGACACCATCATCATCACCGTGTATTGCCGCGTCAGCGTTCCGGTGATGAATTGCCGCAGCGGTTGCGGTTGCAGCCGCCAGGCTTGATTGGTATCGGGATAAGCTTCTGCTTGCCGCTCCGAGATGGATTTCATTTCCGCGGCGCCTTCGGAGAAAGAAACGCCCGGCTTGAGCCGCCCCAGCACCCACAGCCAGCGATTGTCGCGCCGCAGCCGTTCCTTCGTGCTCATCGCCAGCGGAATCCACGCCTCCGCAGGCAGCGGAAAATCGAAGCCCTTCTTCATAACGCCGATAACGTTAAAACTCTTCCCATCCACTTTGATGATGCGCTTCAGCACGTTCGGGTCGGAAGCGTAGCGCTGCTCCCACAGCCCGTAGCTCAAGATGATTTCCTGATTGCGGCCTGGTTCTTCCTCCTCCGCAAGAAATGTGCGACCCAGCATCGGCTGCACGCCAATCATCGGGAAAAAATTAGCTGTAACCTGGAAGTCTTGGACTTTTTGCGCTTCGCGGTCGCCGGTCAGGTTTATTTCGTCCCATGCGTACGCCGCCAGGTCATCGAACAAACGCGCTTCTTTTTTCCAATCGAGATAGGTTGCCGGCGCAACCCCATTCCAGTCCTGTGGACCGAAACCTGCTCCCCCATCCTGACTAGCTACGTGCGAATCTACCAGAGCGACGATCCGGTCGGAATTCTCGAACGGCACCGGGTGCAGCAGAAACGCCTCTGCCAGGCTGAACATCGCCGCGTTTGCGCCGATCCCCAGACCGAGCGCCACAACGCACACGATCGTCGCGACCCGGTGCTTCATCAACATCCGCAGCCCGAATCGAACGTCCTGCCAAAGGGTGTGCATGCCAAGTCTCCTATTCGTACCGCAACGCCACTAGCGGATCAACCCGCGTCGCCCGCCGCGCCGGCACGTAGCATGCCGCCAGCGAGACCGCCACCATCAGCACGTTCACCATCGCGAAAATAAGCGGGTCTCTCACTCTCACTCCATAGACCATGCCTTCGAGCAATCTGGTCAACATCAACGCGGCCGCGACGCCCAGCACCACTCCCACGGCGACAAGCGTCATTCCTTCTCTCAGAACCATCCGCAACACGTCCGCAGGCCGTGCCCCCAGTGCCATGCGCACGCCGATTTCGCGCGTTCGCTGTGACACGGCGAACCCGATGACCCCGTAAATCCCTACACTCGCCAGCACCAGCGCGAGCCCGCCGAAGATGCTCAACAGCATCATCATGAAGTTCCGCAAGGCCAGCGAATGTGACAGCACCTGGTCCATGGACCGCACCGCGCCAGTCGGCACCAGCGGATCAGTCACCGCCACCGCTTCTCGCAAAGCTTGGCTGAGGATCAGAGGATTACCCGTCGTCCGCACCACAATGCTTCGCGGGAACCAGCCCTCGAACAGATTGGATGTCCCCAATGTAGCTTGTGCCGCCGGAATGAAGGTCGTCGGCGCAGCAGGCCGGTCCACATAACTCTTCACGTCCCCCACCACGCCCACCACCTCGCATAGAACGCCGCTGATGTAAAGATACTTTCCGAGCGCGCTCTGGTCCTGAAGATATTTCCGCGCGGCCGCTTCATTGATGATCACGACAGAGTGGGAGCCCTCGGAATCTGCTTCCGTGAATTCGCGGCCCTGCTTCAGCATGGTTCCGACAGCCCGGAAGTACGCGGGCGTTATTTCCCGGTAATCCATGTTGATCCATTCCGATTGCTGGGGTCCGGCAATCCGCACTCCATTGTTTCCTCCGCGTTCGAGCGGCAATCCCGCCGCTACCACGCCGGCTGCCGTCACGCCCGGCAAAGCCTGTAGGCGCTGCTCGACCGCGCGATAAAAGCTATTAACTTCCGCTGACGAGTTGTATTTCGACCCCGTCATCCAGAATTGCATGGCCAGAACGTGGTGCGGATCGAATCCGGGATTGGTATTCAGCAATTTCTCGAAAGTGGCGATCATCAGCCCCGCGCCGGTCAGCAATACGAGCGACAGAGCCAATTCCCCGATCACCAATCCTTGCCGCAGCCGCGCGCGTCCGGCTCCGGCACTGGCTCTGCCTTCTCCTTCCTTCAACGATTCGTTGACATTGGTTTTCGTCGCATAGAGCGCGGGCACAATTCCAAACACCGCAACCGTCGCAATGGAAATCAGAAACGTGAATGCGAATGCCCAGCCATCCAACCGAATATCGCTTACCCGCGGCAAGCTGACCGGGGCGATCGCTAAGAGCGAACTCAAACCCGCATAGGCCACCGCCAAACCCAGCGCTCCCCCGGCCAGCGCAATCAGCACGCTTTCCGTCAGCAATTGGCCGACGAGGCGAACGCGAGAAGCCCCCATCGCCACACGGACGGCTATCTCTCGTCCCCGCGAACTGCCGCGCGCCAGCAGCAAATTGGCCACGTTGGCGCAAGCAATTAGCAGCACAAACCCGATCGCCCCCAGCAACACCAGCAGAAACGGCCGCATCCCCAAGCCGATCATGGCTTGATACGGCCTGAAACTCAGAACCAGCTCTTGTCCCACCACGTTGGGATATCGCGCTCGGAAATCCCGCGTGACGATATCCATTTGCGACAGCAGTTGCTCGGCCGTCACCGTGGGCTTCAGCCGGGCGATCACGGAGAGGTTTTCTCCGCTGCCCGCGGACTTCGCCACCAGCGCCAGGGGAACCCATACGTCCGCGCGAATACCTGGGTTTAACTCCGAGTTCGCCCGAGGATCGAATCCAGCCGGCATCAACCCAATCACGGTGTAGGCATCGCCGCTGAGCAGAATTTTCCGTCCGATGACTGCCGGATCTCCGCCGAAACGTCGCATCCAAAGTTCGTGACTCAATATCGCGACCCGCTGGCCTTCGCCTTGATCTTCCTCGCGAAGGAATTCGCGGCCTAGCGAGGGATGCACTCCAAGCACTTGAAAATATTCCGCTGAAGCCGGCACGCCACGGATATGTTCCGCTTCGTTCCCGGTAGCAAGATTGAAGCCCGCGTCGGTGTAGCCGGCGATATGTTCGAAGAGTTGCCCGTATTCCCGCAGACTTTCCAGTTCCTTCGCAGATACGGACATCTCGTCGGATTCTGTTTGGTAGGATTCGGCAAGCTGGACGATGCGGTCGGGCTCTGGGAAGGGAAGCGGGCGCAGCAGCACTCCGTACACAACCGTGAATATCGCGGTATTCGCGCCGATCCCCAGCGCCAGCGTTAATATCGCGACGCCCGCGAACCCCGGACTCTTTGCCAACACGCGGATCGCGTAGCGCAAGTCCTGCCAGATGTTTCGCATGCTATCGCTCCTTCCAGCAGTGGCACTCTATCTGCCAATGGGCACACTTCGCCTGCCGTGGGCCAGCACGCGCTCTTGGTTTTCCCCGTTCCGCCGCCACTGCGAATCGTCGTTAGGCGCCCACTCGCGCTTCTTGCGTCTCCTCGACAATCCGCCCGTCAAACAAGTGAATGGTGCGCTCCGCGAAATTCGCATAGCGCTGGTCATGCGTAACCATGCACACCGTCGCGCCGTTGCGGTGCAAATCCCGCAGCAGTTCCATCACCGCTTCGCCATTCTTCGAGTCCAGGTTTCCCGTCGGCTCGTCAGCCATTAGAATGAGCGGATCGCCGACTAGCGCGCGGGCCACCGCCACACGCTGTTGCTGACCGCCCGAGAGTTGCGAGGGGTAATGCCGCAGCCGGTGCGCCATCCCGACGCGCTCCAGCGCGTGCTGTACCTTCTGCTTCCGCTCCGCCGCGCTCGTGCCTCGATATGTCAAAGGCAACTCGACATTTTCATACACCGTCAAGTCGCCGATCAAATTGAACGCCTGGAAAATAAACCCAATCTCGCGGTTGCGGATGCGCGTACGCTCGCTGATCGTGAGATTGGCCACCGGCTGTCCATTGAGCGTGTACTCGCCGCCCGTCGGGGAATCGAGAAGCCCCAGAATGGAGAGCAATGTCGACTTGCCGCAGCCCGATGGCCCGGCGATCGAGATGTACTGCCCCTTCTTGATCTCCAGGTGAATCTCGGACAAGGCGTGCGTCTCCACCTCATCCGTATAAAATACTTTCTTAACGCCTTCCATCTTGATGAGTGTTGCCGTCGCGTCCGTCATTTGCTCTCCTTCTAGTATTCGATCTCGGAAACTCGTTCTGCCTGCATTCGCTCTCGTACTTACAAAAACAAAGTCTAGTCCACGGCTAGTCGTAGCGCAGCGCCACGATGGGATCGATCCGCATTGCTCGTCGCGACGGGATGTAGCAAGCCGCCAATGACACCAGGCAAATGATCGCCAGCGACGCTACATAGGCAGGTATGTCCCCGGCGTGCACTCCGTACAGGAGCGACTCGCCCAACCGCGCCAGCCCATACGCTGTCGGCAATCCCACAAAGGTACCCGCCAATACCATCCATCCGACTTCCTTGAACACCAACCCTCTCACATGCCCGGCCTCTGCCCCCAACGCCATGCGAATTCCAATTTCCCGCGTCCGCTGCACCACCAGGTAGGCCAGCACTCCGTAAATCCCCAGCGCCGCCAACAACGCCGCTAACCCTCCAAAGAGGGCCGAAAGCCCCGCGATCACGCGCTCCGCAAATAAATCCTCGTCCACCACGCGCTCGACCGTTTTCAGGTCGTACACCGGCAAGTTTGCGTCCGCTCCCCGAACCGTTTCCCGCAGGGTGTTCGCAATCAACAGCGGGTCTTGTTGGCTGCGCACGTAGAAGCTCATGCCGAAGAGTTTTCCAAATTGCGAATACGGCCGAAAGAAATAAGACCGGTCCGCCGTGCGGACATGTTCTTGTTTCCAATTCTTCACCACTCCCACAACCTCTATGTCAAACTTGATGTCGTTTCCCGAGCCCATGGCAAAGTGCACCCCGATGGGGTTTCTCTTCGCAAAAAACTCTTTCGCCATGGCTTCATTGATAATCGCTACTTTTGTGCTGTTCGCCGTGTCCCCGGCGTTGAATTCGCGCCCAGAAAGCAGCGGCACTCTCATGGTCGAAAAATAATTCGGGCTGAGCGCGTCAAAATCCACGTGCCGGTCATCCGTGTCCAGGTTTTGGCGGCCTTCCACGGTGATGTTTGTGCCCATATCCGTTCCGACCAGTATGGGGATCTGCGACGACCCAACACCCAATACTCCCGGCAGACCCGCCAACCTCTCCCTCAACTGGTCCACGAGGGCCACCGTCCTAACATCGTCGTAACCGCTCAATTGCGGCGATATCGAAAACGTGATCAGGTTCTCCGTGCTCAATCCCAAGTTTTGCTTCCGCAGGTTCCAAAGCGTCCGCGAAAACAGCGCCCCACCTATAAGCAACAACAACGTAAACGCCACCTGCCCCGCGACAAGGAATTTCCGGAACCGCACATGACCAGGCCCTGCGGATGTCGTAGATCCTTGATCCTTCATCATCTGTGAGACCCCGGTCCGTGTCGCCCGCCAAGCGGGGACCAGCCCAAAAACGAGCGCCGATACCACTGTTGCCGCCGCCGCGAACCCTAATACACCTCCATCCACCTGTGCCGTGATCCCTTGCACGCCTGCTTCAGAAACGACAGCCTGCGTCAAAATGTTCATTATCCAAACGCCTAAAACCAGCCCCAGACCCCCTCCGCCCAGCGCGCAGAGGAAGCTCTCCACCAGCAGTTGCCGCATCATCCGCCCCGGGGTCGCTCCCAGAGCCGACCGGATCGCAAACTCACGCTGCCGGGCAGCCGCCTTCGCGAGCAGTAGATTCGCCACATTCGTGCACGCAATCAGCAAAACCAGCGCCACCATGGCGAACAGCGCCATCAACGCCGGTCCTGAATCCCGCTGAGCCGTCGTCCTTCCCTGCGCCCCGGGAGTCAGCACAATCTTCTTGCTTAGAAACTCCTTCTCGTCTTTTCCGCCCTTGCGCATCTTAAGCGTCGCTGCTTGCTGCTCGAGCAGCCCCGGGTAGTCCGCGTTAATCCCCGCTTGCGCCTGCTCGACGGAAACGCCCGGCTTCCGCCTCGCCAACACCGCCAGAAACGAATCATTCCAGTCGTCCAGCCCATTGCGGATAGGCGTCATCTGTCCTTTCATGGTCATGGGCACAAAAACGTCCGGCATCTGCCCCACCTGGAGGCCCGTGAATCCAGCCTGTGCAACACCCACAATCGTCATTTCCGTGTTGTTCACGAGAATCGTCTGGTTCAAGGCACCTGCGTCCCCGCCGAAATGCCGCTCCCAATACGCATGGCTCAGCACCAGCACCGGATGAGCGCCTTCGACATCATCATCGGCAGGTGAAAGCACCCGGCCCAGCGCCGGCCGCACGCCCAGGGTCTCGAAATAATTCCCGCTTACGAGTTCGCCCGATCCGCGGTCCGTCTGCCCGTGACTCGCCATGTTCGCCGAAAATTCATATCGCGCCAGTACTCCATTGAAGACCGAGGTGTTCTTCGCCAGCCCTTTGTACAACGGGTAGGAAAAAATCTCCGAATCGTCGCCATCACTCCAGACATGTCCGCGTTTCGGTCCAGGCGACTTGAGGACGACCAGCTCGCTCGGATTCCGCACCGGGAGCCGTCGTAACAACACTTGATTGAGCAGAGAAAAAATAGCCGTATTTGCGCCGATGCCCAGCGCCAGCGTCAGAATGGCAATGAGGGTGAAGCCCGGATTCTTTCCGAGCATCCGCAGGCCGAAGCGCACATCCTGCCAGAGCGTGTGCATCTTCATTACCTCGCTACTTCAGCCGCACTCGGTCGAAGGCGTCCCAGGGGGACATGTCGGAGAGGATCACTTTGTCCCCGACCTTCAATCCCTCCAGGATTTCGATGGTGTTCACCGAGCTGCGCCCCAACTTAACATTGACGCGTACGGCTTCCGATCCGTCATCAATGATCTTGAAAAGTCCGATCGTGCTCGCTTCCTGACCGTGCACCGGGCGGCCCACGTAAAGCACGTCCTTTATGTTCGAGATTTCTACGGTTCCATCAACACTTAAATCCGGCCTGGCCCCATTGGGCAGGGGATCCGTGATCGTCACGTCCACCGTCACAGTCCCGTTCACAACGGACGGGTCGATGCGCGAAACATGCCCATTCACCACCCCATTCCGTGTGTCAATCGTCGCTTTTTGGCCAATCTGCACATCTTTCGCCTGTGTCTCCGCAATCTTGATTTCCGCTTTGAGTTTCTTGGGGTCCGCCACTCGCGCAAGGTTTGTTCCCGGGGTCACGTGCTGCCCGACATCCACAGGCACTAGTTGCAATACCCCATCGATGCCCGCGCGAACGTGCAGCGCATCCAGTTGGCTCTTTTTCAGTTGATACAAGGCTTTCTGTTGATCGATTTTTGCCTGCTGCGCTGCCAGCCGCGCTTTCGCGGAATCCAACGCAATTTTCGTCCGTTCACCCTCTAGCTGCATGCGAATCGCCAATTGTTCTTCCTTCACCCGAGAGAGACTCCTGATGTGGTCAGAGGTGATGCCCTCTTTGAATAGCTTTTCGTCTACGTCATGTTGCAAGCGGGCCTGCTCGTAATCACTCCGCAGGGCGGCCTCGTTCGCTTTTTGGTTCATTAGTTCGCTGTCAACTTGTACTTTAAGGTTCGCGTAATCAGCTTCCGCGCCTTTCAGTTGGAACTCCGCGTCAAGCGCGGTTTGCTGCAAAATGGGGTCACTCAGTTCCATAATGATGGAATTTGGTTTGACGATGGCCCCGGGACGCAATACCCAGCGGTCCACCCTCGAATCCGTCTGTGCCGTAATCCATCGGATGTCTTCGGGTACCAGCGTCCCCAAGCCGCGCCTATCCACAAGCATGGGTCCGCGCTTCACTTCGTCGGGCCAGATGGTGGCCCGGTCCACGCTGGGCGCGGCCGGTCGAAGTTTGGAAAGTCCATAAGTTACTCCTCCCAACAAGAGGAGAGCGACGGTGCCATAGGTGATCCGCCGAATTTTTTTGGCACGTGCGTTAGATGGTCGTTGAATGTCCATATATATTGTTACTTTATAGAACGCAACTCTCCGGCCCCACGTTCCCTTATCTAACTATTCTTATTATCAACGGTTTAGAAGGACTTCTATCGCCAGCCTCTCCGCAAATCGCCCGGAAATGGGATTACTCGTCCCACCTTCGGACAAGCCCCGCGACCTTCTTGCGCCGCCTCTCTTGGGGTTGGCCCCCCTCTTAGGCTGAGACCGTCTTTTCGCTCTTCCTTGCCCAGCTACGCGCTTCCCGTGCGGCCCTCTAAGTGGCTTGCCGGTATCTTCACCCAGGCCGAGTTCTGCCGCGAAGATTCCAGCACTCCATCAATAAACCGTACACCGGCCACTCCATCCACAATTCCTGGCACCAGGAGCGAGGCAGGCTGCGGAGCCCGCCCCGCAATCCGCGCCGCAATCTGCTCGGCCAAGTCGGCATAGAGCTGAGCGAACGCCTCTAGATACCCTTCCGGATGTCCTGCAGGTATCCGGCTAGCATGCTTTGCCGAAGCCGTGGCCCCCGCCCCGGCCCGGCTGATCGTAACCGGCGGCTTGCCATACGGCGTAAACCGCAGATAGTTGGGATTTTCCTGTCCCCATTCGAGTCCTGCCTTCTCCCCATAAACCCGCAACCGTAGATTATTCTCGTTTCCCGTAGCCACCTGGCTGGCCCACAACATTCCCCGAGCCCCGCCCTCAAATCGCAAGAGCACTTGCACGTTGTCGTCGAGCCGCCGCCCTGGCACGCAAATGGAAACCTCCGCCGCCACTTGCTCGCACTGCAGCCCGGTCACAAAACACGCGATATTGTAGGCATGCGTCCCAATGTCGCCAAGCGAACCCGCCGGACCGCTCTGCGTCGGATCCGTTCGCCAGACCGCCTGTTTATTCCCAGTAGCCTCCACTGCCGTTGTCAGCCAGTCCTGTGCATACTCCACTTGCACCACGCGAATTCTCCCAAGCTCCCCCGCCTGAATCATTTCCCGCGCCTGCCGCACAATCGGATAGCCCGTATAGTTGTGCGTCAACCCAAAGATCAGCCCGCTACGCTGCACGATCTCCGCCAGCGCCACGGCGTCAGCCACCGTCGTAGTCAGCGGCTTATCGCATATCACATGAATCCCCGCCTCCAAAAACGCCTTCGCGGGCCCGAAATGCACATGATTGGGTGTCACGATCGACACCGCGTCAATGCGGTCCGGTCTTTTCGGCTCCGCCGCCGCCATTTCCGCATAACTTCCGTAAGCCCGTTCCGGCGAAATATGCAGGTCCAGAGCTGCCGCCTTGCTCTTTGCCGGATCGGAAGACAAAGCCGCTGCCACCAGCTCAAAATGATCGTCCATGCGCGCCGCTAGCCGGTGCACCGCTCCAATGAACGCTCCCGGCCCCCCGCCAACCATCCCCAGCCGCAGCCGTCGCTTTGTCACATCACTTGCTTTTGAATTTGCTGTCATAACCCTCGTCCCATTTTAATCTAGTCCCAGCATCCGCCGGTTGGTCTGCTGATCCGCGCCCGACCCTGCAAAATCATCAAAACTGCTCCCTGCCGCCTGAATAATGTGCCGCTGGATAAACGGCGCCCCTTCTGCCGCCCCCTGTTCGCTGCTCTTGATGCAACACTCCCACTCGAGAACCGCCCAACCTGTGAAGTCATACTGCGTCAGCTTGGAAAATATCGCCCCGAAATCAACTTGCCCATCTCCTGGCGACCGAAACCTCCCCGCACGGTTTGCCCAACTTTGATATCCCCCATAGACACCCTGCCGCCCGCTCGGACGAAACTCCGCATCCTTTACATGAAACATCTTGATTCGCTCGTGATACAAGTCGATGAATTCCAGATCATCCAGTTGCTGCAGCACGAAATGGCTCGGGTCGTAAAGTATGTTGCATCGCCGATGCTTCCCCACGCGCTCCAGAAACATTTCAAACGTAACGCCGTCATGCAAATCTTCTCCCGGATGGATTTCATAGCACAAATCCACCTCGGCCTTACCGAACGCATCCAGAATCGGCCGCCACCGCGCCGCCAACTCGTCGAACGCCGTTTCCACCAGTCCCGCCGGTCTCTGCGGCCACGGATAGAGATACGGCCAAGCCAGCGCCCCCGAAAAAGTAACATGCGCTGACAGCCCCAGATTCGCCGAAGCCTTGGCGGCCATCAACAATTGCTCGACGGCCCAAGCCTGCCTCGCTTTCGGATTCCCCCTCATCTTCTCCGGCGCAAACCCATCAAACGCCAAGTCATAAGCCGGATGCACCGCCACCAACTGCCCCTGCAAATGCGTCGAAAGCTCCGTAATCTCCAACCCGCACGCCGCCACCGTCCCCCGAATCTCCTCACAATACGTCTTGCTCTCCGCCGCCCGCTGCAGATCAAACAGCCGCCCATCCCAACTGGGAATCTGCACCCCCTTGTAGCCGAGCTTCGCCGCCCACCCAGCAATACTCTTCAGACTATTGAACGGCGCCACATCCCCAGCAAACTGCGCCAAAAAAATTCCCGGTCCTTTGATTGTCCTCATCGTCCCCTCAACGCCGCTTTGTCGCTACGGTATCTTTAAGCCGCTACTCTACCCATTTTCCATCCCAAAGGAAATCTCTCGGTGAGCGGCGAACCCTTCCCCGGTGCGTGCCCCTCTTGATTCCATGCTGGTTCACTGTCCGCTCCTGGAGTCGCCGGACCGCGGCCGTCCGTTGCTTCGCTTCGAGGCGCCCTTCGATGTACGACAGGGGTTCCAAACGCAAGATTGCAGTGAAGTTCATCGAACCACCTGTTCAGCGAACCGCCTTGACAGTAGTATCTTGCGTACGGTTTGCCCAGAGCCCAGTCCATTTTCATGGCGAGGAGGTGAATATGCGTCGAGGATTGTTCTTGAGTGGCTTGTTGTGTCTATCCCTGTCGGGAGTTCTGGCGGCGCGGCAGTCTGCAACTGAACTCAAGACGAAGAGTTGGGAAAAGCTGTTGGGCACTTGGAAACAGGTTCCCGGACCCGATGGCCCTACGACACTTAAGGTCGAGCCCGAAGGAGGCGGCATCAAGATGAGTTTCGGTTGCAGGCAAGATGGTTCCTGTCCGGACATCATCACCGTCAGTTATGACGGGAAGCCCTACAAGGAAGCGGGGAACCCTACTTGGGAGGCGAGCTTCCGAAAGACGGACACTCAAACCATGCAAGAGGATGGTTATTCGAGTGGCAAGCCGAGCATCAAAGTCATGTGGCAACTCTCGCCAGATGGGAAGACGCTAACGAGAACCTACCGCTACATTAACCCTACGGGATCAAAGGATGTCGCCTTTGCGTACGACCGAAGTGGAGGACCCGTCTCCAAGGATGATCCATTTATCGGGTTTTGGAAGCTCAACTGGAACAAGTCCGACGTTCTTCTTACCACGGTCGCACTGGAGGGCGACATGCTGACGATTAAGGAGTGGGGAGGAATCACGATCGAAAGAAATTGTGATGGCAAAGATCATCCCGAGATCACGCAAGTAAACACGGTCTACAGTTGCCGCATCACGGATCCCTTTACGTATGAGCTAGTGCTCCGACAAAATGAAAAAGTCACTTTTTCTCTGACCAGAAAGATCTCCGACGACGGCAAGAAAATGGCTGTGATCAGAAAAAATGCCCTAGGCAAGACTATGCCAGAATTGACTTTTGAAAGGGTCAAGTAGGCTCAAGCAATTTCATTTGTCCTTATTCCACATTTCCAAGAAGAGTTTCACCGTCGCAGGCGCAAAACCGGCGTAGTGGTTGTTCGCGTAAGCGAAGGTCTTTCGGATTCGCTTGTCGTTGATGAGACGCCGCAACAAGTCTACCCACTTCCTCAGATCCTCTTGCCTGTCGATAACTGTCTTGTCCCACGCCGTCGTCTGTTTCTCGATGCCCTTTCGGTCTCCAAGCCATCGAACATAGAGAAAGTCGGAGGTGACCAGGTCAAATGGTTTCTTCATCTCCCACGGCCTGGGCACAAATGACGTGTCGGTCAGCACCAAGGCGACGTTGTATTCTCGTAGCAGGTCCGCGAACCTGGCATCGAGCCAGCTCTTGTTGCGAATCTCGACGGCAAATTTGTGGTCCTCAGGAAGTTTCTCGAGGAATTGTTCTAGCACTCGGAGGAAGCCATCCCGCCTCGGGAATTTCCAACGGTCAAAGAGCGGGAACTGGAAGACCATCGGACCAAGCTTTGGACCGAGCAGTTCCATCGTTTTCACGAACTCGTCGAATTCAGAATGGCAATCCACTAGCGCTTTTTCATGGGTGATGACCTGCGGAACTTTGACGGAGAATAGGAAGCCCTCGGGTGTCCGGGCGGCCCAGTTGCCGACGGTGCGAGCAGAAGGACATCCGTAGAAGGTCGAATCCACTTCGACCGTCGGAAAGTGTTCTGCGTAGAACACAAGATAGTCGGCGGACCGCATTCCTTTCGGATAGAAGGAACCTTCCCAACCCGCTGCGGTAAATGCGGAAGTTCCGAGATACACTTCCGGCACCGAGAATGCCGGCTCCACCTTTACGCTGCTCGCGGAGTTCGCCTGCTCCTCCACGTTATCCATCGGGAAGAGGGTCGGCTCGCGAATTGGTTGAACTTTTGGGCGTTTTCCTTCCACGGTTTGGAGAGCCTAACACTCGCACGCTTGGCGTGGCAACGCGCAGGCCGAAGTAGGGCCGCGAAGCGCTGACCCAAAAAAATTCAGGGGCAACCCGGAGCTACGCCCACTGCCTTTCCTCCGTGGGAGCGAAGCGTGGATCCCTCCCACTCTGTGACTCGCTGCACTCGGTGGCCTCGGTGTTCAATTCCGCTTCTTTCTTTCGATTTGCCGCTTTCCACCTTCAACGGTCAACCGTTAAGTTCCCACTCATGCCCCCTCAAACCGCCCTTCCGAACCGCCCCCAGCGGCCTTATCATCGTCCCTGACGGTCCAACATGTCCCCGCCGCCCATCTCCGGCCCTACTCCCGTCTACGAGGATTACGCCCGTTGCGTCCACTGCGGCCTCTGCCTCAATGCCTGCCCCACCTACCGCCTGTGGAGTCTTGAAGCCGACTCGCCGCGCGGCCGCATCCACCAGATGATCCAAGTCGAGTTGCACCAGCAGCCCATCACCGATTCCTTTGTCGAGCACATCGACAAATGCCTCGACTGTCGCGCTTGCGAAACCGCCTGCCCCTCGGGAGTCGAGTACGGAAAACTCGTCGAGTACGCCCGCGCGCGCATCGAGCGCGACTATCCCCGCTCCTGGCTCGCCAGCACCACGCGGGACTTCTTTTTCCGGCACTTACTCCCCTATCCTCATCGCATTATGGACTTGGCAAGAGTGATCCGGCTCTACCAGCGCTCCGGCCTGCAAACCATCGCGCGCGGCATCGGCGTTCTGAAACTTCTCGGCCTCGCCGACCGCGAACGATTCCTCCCGCGCATCGACGAGAACTTTTTCTACCACCGCCACGGCTGGACGTTTCCTGCCAACGGTCCGCGCCGCGCCCGCGTGGCCTTTTTTTCCGGATGCATCGCCAACGTCACTTTTTCGCAGCTCAACGAAGCCACCATCCGCGTCCTCACCGCCAATGGCTGCGAAGTGGTCGTCCCCAAGGAACAATTCTGCTGTGGCGCGCTCGCAGCACACGCAGGCGTTCGCGATGCAGCACGCGATCTCGCGCGAAAAAATCTAGCCTTGTTTCTCCGCGAGGACTGCGACGCCATCATCACCAATGCCGCCGGCTGCGGCTCCACGCTCAAGGAATACGATCATCTTTTTTCGCCGCACGAAGAAGAGCACAGTCAAGCCCGCGCCTTCGGCGCCAAGACTCGCGACGTCACCGAATTTCTCGCCGCTCTCGGTCTCAACGCCAAAATGAAGCCGCTTTCCCTCCGCGTCACCTACCAGGATTCTTGCCATCTCCTCCACGGGCAAAAAATTCGCGAAGCTCCGCGCACCCTTTTGCGCGCCATTCCCAGCCTCGATTTTGTGGAATTACCGTACTCGGAAATCTGTTGCGGCTCCGCCGGAGTCTACAACCTCACGCAAACGGGAACGTCTCTAGAATTGCTCGCCGAGAAAATGCGCCACGCCCAATCCACTCGCGCCCAAACCATCGTTACTGCCAACCCCGGCTGCCTGCTGCAACTGCGCGCCGGCGCCACCGTCCACCACACCAACCAGGAAGTCCTCCACGTCGTCGAACTTCTCGACCGCGCGATCGCAGGAGCACGCCCTCAAAAATGAAGTTGTCATCCTGGGAGCATCCGGCATGGATGCTCAATCGTGGGTTCCGGCGGCTGCCCAGAAGGATCTCAACGCACGTTCTCCGTTTTTCGTTACCTCATTATTTCTCTATACCATTTCTTCGCCTCCAAAAACGGCGGCGCCCTCTCCGCAGCGATGGGGGTGGCTGCGAAAAGGGCGCACCGTCTTCAGGAGAGAAGATCGTTGTTGCGCCAGCTCAATTTTCAGGCGGCGCGGGCGGAGGAGCTACATTCACTTTAGATTTCTCTCGGTGGCCTTGCTCGATGGCGTAGTCCGACGGCACCGCGAACAGCGCCGCCGCCGGTTCGGTCCGCTGAATATTCGTTAGTGTGTAGGTCGTATCACCAAACCGGGGATCCGAATGAGTGCTCTTGACGACCATCTGCAAGTCCGCCGAATACCACCTTTCCGAAACGACGGTGATCGGCTGCTCGTTCCCGATCTCTCCGGCCGGAATCATTCGCGTGGTCCGCGTCCCTGTCACATTCGTGCCCTCGATTGTTTGGGTGCCGAGCGATTCGGTTTTGGCAACTGCATTCGCCGTCCCAGCTGTTCCTTCCTTGAAGGTGTGATACAAGACATCGCCCGGCCCGCCCGGCCCGCCATTCGTCCTGACCTTCATCCCCATGCGGCCAGGCATCCCCCGCGCAACCTTTTGGTCGGGTTCCAGCACATAGGAGGTCCCTGCTACTGGATCGCTGATCTCCACGAAAGAGTGTGGCCGTCCGGAGGCCGCCAGGGGACCAATCGCGGGCAGCGTCACTTCTTTGCGAATCCGGCCCTGGCTGTCTCGATACAGATTGGTTTGCGTCTTGCGGGTAATGCGATTGCCATCCGTCAGCGTTTGCGTCGTCACGGAGACTGCCGCCGCACTGAATGGCGCTCCCTTAACCACTTTTCCGCCATGCATTCCGCCGAAGCCGAGCAGCTCAATACGATCCGCAAAGAAAGCATCACCCTCGCCCATCACACCTCTCTGGATCACTACGGGGCCTGGACCTTCCTGTGCTTCGGCCACACCGCCCCTTTGGATCACTACTTCCCGCGTTTCCTGTGCACGCGCCGATCCCGCGCTCACAAGAAGAGCAACCGCCGAGACGGTGCTTATCCACTCTAGTTTTCGTTTCATTTTTCCCTCGCCTCTTCTCTCCTGAACTTTTCTGAACTCTCTGCGTTTGCCATGGCGCGAAACCCGTTCTTGCGCAGCGCGATCCAGCGCCCCGCTTCCGTTCAATACTTATTGCGGCAGCCGCACCGCTTGCGGCGATCCATCATCGCCAACGAGCAAATCCACCTGAATCCATTCATTGGCGAGTTCTTCGTTAACCGGCAAGCCCAACGCGCCCAGAGCACCCCGTTGCAGACGCACGCGCAGAATCGCGGCGTCGTCGATATCCGTGGCTACGGCTCCAGGCAAAAACGTGAAGCCGCGCAATTCGTTGTCAGCAACAAGCGTTTCAGCGCTGGCAGCTCCCGCCGAAGCCCGCTGCTGAGTTCCATTTAGAGCCACGGCAACCGTTTCCTGATTTTCCGCGGTGGCGGAATTGCTCCGCGGGGGATTGCTCACAGCCGCCATAGAATTCAGATGGTTGGTAGTCTCCTGGTGCCGACCGCGGCGCCAATTGCCCCAGCTCACCGCTCCGACCAGCACAGCCGCGGTGGCCAGCGCCCAAGCCGCCATCACCGCGGCTCGGCGAACTTTCAGTGTCACGTGCTGGGTGCGGAATTCCTGGCGCAAGCGCATTTCCACGCGCGCAGGCGCTTGTGCCATGGCGGTATCTTCCGCAAAATCGCGAAGTTGAACTCCAGCCGCCTCCCAGGAATCCTGCAGTGCCGCGCAACGCGAACACGTGGCGGCGTGCTCCCGTGCGGCCGCGCGCTCCGCTTCGCTCAACGAAGCGTCGCGCTCGGCGTCCAATCCAATGGCTTCAAAGTCTTCGCACTTCATCTCTGGCTTCCTCGGTGTGAAAAAGTCTCTCATCGACCAACACTCGCGCGGCGCGGCACGCCCCGAAGCATTTCTAGCTTGGCCATTAGCAATGCGCGGCCGCGGTGCAGCCGCGACCGAATCGTGCCAATGGGGCATCCGGCCATTTGCGCCGCTTCCTCGTAGCTCATTTCTTCCAGCTCGCATAACACCACGGCTTCGCGAAACTCGACGGGCAATTCCTGCACGGCGACGCGCACCTGTTGCATGCGTTCGCGTTTTTCCAGCCACATCGCCGGGGTGGAGGCGTCCTGTAAAACAATTCCGAAGCCCGTACCGTCTTCGTTTTTCTCTTCGAGCGGAATTTCGCGCGGCAAGCGCTCCAGGTGTTTCATTATCCGGTTGCGTGCCACCCCGTATAGAAAAGCTCCGAGCGTTCCGCGCGAGGCGTCATACTTTTTCGGATCGCGCATCAATGTCATGAACACGTCCTGCACAATTTCTTCCGCGCCCCAGGTGTTTCCCGTCATGCGCAAGGCAAAGCGATACATGGCCGCCTGGTGCCGCCGGTAAAGGAGCGTGAATGCCTCCTCGTTACCCTTAGCGGCCCGCCGCAACAGAACGTCGTCTCTCTCTTGCTCGGCGATCCTCGTCTCTCCTGATAAGACGTCCTGCCTGCGTTCCTCTATCAATTCCCGACGGGGAGTGGAAAAGTTCCCATGCGAATGGTTTGAGGCGGGGGAGTGATGGAAAGCCCTGGTTTTCACAATAGGTTAGACGCAGTTGGAGAGTGTCGCGTGTCGGCTCAAGCCCTTTGGGTAGGAAGGAAAATGTTGTGCCAGAGGTCATTCGCCGAGGGCGCACCCACACCCTGTCCATCTTGCACGAAATACGATGTGACGCCAGACGGTCAGCGCTTCTTGGTCGGAATTCTGATCGGCGAATCCAAAGCTGCACCGCCAATGGTGATTCTGAACTGGGCAGCAGATTTGAAGAAATGAGGATTAGCTCCGGCACACCACCTGGCGACGCTTGATTATTCCGCCCCGGGTTTGAACATGCCGGCGGCAATCTTTGTTACCAGGCGGCGCGGGACGAGGCGTTCGCCGTGGGCGCCGAGATAATTTCCGAGGCCGGAGATGACGTAACTTTTGCCGGCGGCGAGGGCTTTCAGTCCGGTGCGGGCTACTTTTTCGGCGGTCTCGGCGTTGCGTTTGAATTGTTCCTGGCCGGCAGCGGCGGCGAATTCGGATTCCGTGGAGCCTGGGCAAAGGGCACAGACGCGAATTCCGTAGGGCTTCATTTCTTCGGCAAGGCCTTCAGCGAACAGCAGATCGAAAGCTTTGGTGGCGGCGTAGGTGGAAATATACGGAACGGCTTGGAAGGAAGCCGTGGAGGCGAGAATGAGAATGCTGCCGCGGCGGCGCACCATCATTTCCGGCAGATATAGCCTGGTCAGGTGCACGACCGCATGGCAATTCACTTGCACCATGTCGAGCAGGCGCTGTTTTTCAACGGAATGAAATTCGCCGTATTGGCCGAAACCGGCGTTGTTAACCAGCAGATCGATCTCGATGCCTTTTTCCTTCGTATAAGCAAAGATCTTTTCCGGAGCGCTCGAATCGGCGAGGTCCGCGGAGAACACCTCCGTGGCGACGTTGTAGGTTGCGGTAAGTCTGCGCGCCAGTTGCTCGAGGCGATCCTTGCGCCGCGCCGTGAGCACTAGCTTCGTTCCGCCGGCCGCCAATTCTTCGGCTAACGCGACGCCAATACCAGCGCTGGCTCCGGTAATGAGCGCCCATTGGCCAGCCCAATTTCCCGGCCCTGACGGTTTCTCTCGATGTGACAAACGAGCCTCCGGAAATGTGTTCTGTTACTTCCCGTGCGCGGAAGGGCGTGTTTTATTTCTTTGTGTCTACAAAGCGGTCAACCAAGCGCCCACCTTCGTGCTTCAGGCGGTCCATCAAGCGGCGCGCCCAAACGAATTCCGCGGCGAGCAAACCGAGTCCGAGAAAAATCACCAGCATTCCCGGTCCGGGAGTAACCAGCATGATTACACCCGCTAGTAGCAAGGTGAATCCAGCAATGATGAGGAAGACTCGCCGGACCTGTTCAACCGTGCGAAGGATCATGAACCTTAGGGATAGGGCTTTCTGGCCAAGAGGGTGGGATACTCACCCAGTCTCTTTCAGCATATTACCATGTTTCAGCAACGTGCATGAAAACCGCATGAATACTGGCGATGTCCACGGTCTCGCTCTTTTGGAACTCCTTCAGAAACCTTTCTCGTGACCACGAACTAGACGGCTTCCTGGAGATGGCAGCTGAAGAAAAGAGGAAGCAAAATGCGCCACAGGGGGGAAACCCTGCGGCGCATTTTGCGATACGTGCGTCGCTGGAAGCGGCGGGTGCTTAGTGTTGTGCGGGAACTGATATCGAGCGATGCATCCAAGTCGCCTGTGCGATACCCTGGGCAATACGCTTTCGCGTCACCAACACGAACCCGATCCCGATCCCGAGCGTCATCAGGCTACCTGTTCCCGGCTCGGGAGTCTTGACCGTCCAGGTCCCGGGTTCATTGAAGTTTGCGCCGTATGCGACGTAACAGCAGCCATTGTATTGCACATCCGTTGTGTCCAGGACAGAGCAGTTCGCTACAGATACGTTGTTACAAGTTGCGCCGAAATTGTTGAGCCCCCCCACGGCGCCGTTCGTATACGCAACTATGTCCCAGGACGTGATAGCCCCGCTTGCCCCGGTGGTAACATCGAAGAACTGGTTGGCTGCAGTCAGGTCAGTGATGGTTACTTCAGCACCATCAGTGAGTGTGAAGGATGACACGAAGCCCGATAGGTTCCCCCCGGCCACGGTGCCGAGAGTCAGATTATCAAATTGCGCCCCCGTCAACGTCGTATCCAACGTAAACGAGAGTGCGGGGCTCGTCCCGGTGCACGTATACGCCCACTGACAAGAATTATACGGATTGCCCGTGTACGTAAGAACCGTATCTGCCCGCACTGAACCCGGCAGCATCAGGCAGAGCAGGCCCAGCAAACCAATCGAGATCGTTTTCAAATTCATTTTCCCTCCGTCCCACGCCTTAGCAGGGACTAATCTACCCGTAACGTGTCGCAATCTGGTGGCCATACAACAGCTAGAGACTGGCAACCTCTATCTGATAGTGCCCATTCACCTTGCGGCAATTCCCGTCAGCAGCAGCCCAAGCCCCAGAGCCAAAGACGGAATCTTTCCCGTGCTTTGTCGGAATGTTTAGTACTTACTGCGAGAGGTTTCAGCTTCTTTGCGGGGACGAGCCAAACAGGGGTTACAAAGGGATATTTGCCATTTTCACGGATGCGCAGCTGTACCGCTACTCTAGTCATTTCCGATCTCCTTGTTAGCCTAATACTGGCTTTTTCAGGAGTTCGGCGATTTCGGAGTAACGGGTTTAGTAACGGACCCCGTAAGTGTGGTGTTTAGAGTTTCTGGCGGAGAGGGTGGGATTTGAACCCACGGTACGGTTTCCCGCACGCTCGCTTTCGAGGCGAGTGCTTTCAACCGCTCAGCCACCTCTCCGCGGTCGTTCAACACCTTATTTTAGCAGAGAGAGAGTGTGGGGGCTATGCCAGATACGCGGCGCGGAAAGGTACCGCTCAGCGGCGTTCAGCAAAGAAAGATTGAAGGATGGCGGCACAGTCGGCTGCCAGGACGCCGGAGATGATTTCTACCTGATGGTTTAAGCGCGGGTGGGAGAGGATTTTGAAGCAGGAGCGCACGGCGCCGCCTTTGGGATCGTCGGCTCCGTAGACGAGGCGCGGGACGCGTGCCTGGATGATGGCGCCGGCGCACATGCTGCAAGGCTCGATGGTGACGTAGAGCGTGGTGCCCGCGAGGCGGTAATTTCCAAGAAGGCGGGCGGCTTCGCGGAGAACGAGGACTTCGGCGTGGGCAGTGGGGTCGCAATCGCGGATGGTGCGGTTACCGGAACGCGCCAGAGTCTTCCCGTCGTGGACGAGGACAGCGCCGATGGGGACCTCGCCGGCGGAAGACGCGGCGCGAGCTTCGGCCAGCGTTTCCTGCATGAACTGGATGTCCGCTTCCATGCTGGGCGAGAGAATAACATGTGGACACTCCAGGAAACGGAATTTACGCTGAAGGCAGTAGAAAACACACCGTACGCAGAGAAGAGAGAAGTTGGAGTTTGCTTGACAATTGCGGAAGGGAGAAACAAACTAGGCGCATGCGGGAACTCCTGGAACGATTGTTTCAAGTCGATTTTCTGAAGGGCCTGGCGGTCACCTTCCGAGCGCAGAACCCGAAGAATATTGTCACCGAGCAATATCCGCTGGAACGTCCGATGGTGGCGGAGCGGTATCGAGGCGCGCCGCGCCTGAACAATAATCCGGAGACGGGCGAAACGCTGTGTATTGGGTGCAATTTGTGTGCGTTAGCCTGTCCGGAGAACCTGATCGTAGTGGGCTGGCAGCGCGACGACGCGACGCGAAGAAAAGTGCTGACGAATTTTACTTATGATACTTCGCGGTGCATGTTCTGCGGGCTTTGCGAAGACGCATGCCCGGTGGATGCGCTGGAACTGACGCAGGATTTTGAAATGGCCTACTTCACGCGCGAAGGCGCGATCTGGGACCGTCACCGCCTCGAACAGGGGCCAACCCCCGCACGCTACACCCGCTAAAGATACCGAATGGAACTTCGTAAAGATCCCATCACACAAAGCTGGGTCATCCTGGGACAGAGAGAGACGCGCGGCGACGGGCCGGAGGAATGCCCGCTGGAGCCAGCCAAGCTCGAGAAGCTGCGGTCCATTCTCTCCTGGCCGGCGGAAGGGGCATGGCAGGTGCGTGTACTGCCGCACCCCGATCCGCTTTATCACGTCGAAGGGGAACCGGGACGTGTGGCCGAGGGGATGTACGACAAAATGGTGGCGCTGGGCGCTCACGAGGTGGTAGTGGAGACGCCGCTGCATGACAAGAGAATGTCGCAGTTCAGCGACGAAGAGATTGAACGCGTGTTGTGGGTGTGGGCGTCGCGTATTGCTGATTTGAAGAAGGACGCGCGGTTTAAGTACGTCAGCGTATTCAAGAACCAGGGCAGGCTGGCAGGGGAAGAGTGGCCGCATGCACATTCGCAGTTGACGGCCACGATTTTCGTGCCGCGACGAATTAAGTATGAACTCAGCTCGGCGCACGAATGGTTCAAGGATAAGGAACGCTGCATCTTCTGCGACACCGTGCGTCAGGAAGAGAAGCAGGGCAAGCGCATCGTCGACGTTCAAGGGGAATACTATGCGTTGTGCCCCTATGCGTCGCGCGTGCCGTACGAAGTCTGGGTGATGCACCGGCGGCACAATCATTTGTTCGAACAGCCGCGGCCGGGTTCGAACCGCAGGCTGTTGGCGGCGCTACTTGGGCGAGTATTGCGAAGGTTGGAGAGGGTGGCGCCAGCGTACCATCTCGTCGTGCACACGTCGCCCAACACCAGGAACAAAAAGGGTGAATTGGCAGGCTACTGGAAGACCCTGCCGGACGATTACCACTGGCATATCGAGATTCTGCCAATCGTGGAGAAGACCAGCAAGTCGTACAGCATCAAAGAGGTGTACTTCAACGCAGAAATGCCGGAACAGGCGGCCGCGAATTTACGAGCGTTGGACACCAATTCATGAGGCAGGGCCAAGCGAACTCCGGCGAACTCGGCCGAGTCTTCCTTAATTTGATCATTTTGCTGTTTTCGCTGATCCTTTGCCTCGCGCTGTACCTTGTAAGGCGTCCCCTTCTTCGGTTCACAGCGGAAACCTGGATCATCGAAGACCCTCTGGACAAAGCGGATGCGCTCATTGTTGTGGGCGACGACAATTTTTATGCCGATCGGGCCACGCGGGGGGTGCAGTTGTTCAGGGAAGGGAAGGCACCCGTTATTGTAGCTAGTGGGAGACGCTTGCGGCCGAATGCGGGGATCGCGGAGTTGATCGAACACGATCTTGTGGAGCGCGGAGTGCCAAGAGACAAGATCGTGCGGTTCGCCTACGACGGGGATAGCACGTTGGAGGAGGCCGCAGCCCTCGTACGGTTCGCAAAAGAAAGAAAATGGAGGAAAGTGATCGTGGTCACGTCGAATTATCACACCCGGCGAGCGCGCTATATATTTCGGCGCGTTTTTCCACAGGGCATAGAGGTTTGCGTCGCGAGCACCCGCGATGGAGACTTTGACCCCGAGCATTGGTGGGAAAATCGTAAGTCAATCAAAGAGTTAACGCGGGAGTTCGCCGGAATGGTTGTGGCGCTGTGGGAGCTGCGAGGAAAGCGTGAGACAAGTGAGACAACGCAATCGGTAGTGGAGTTGAGAGCACCAAATCCACTATTAGTGGTATAGGCCTTCAGGAAACACCCCAGATTTGCTACCCGCCATTCTTGTTTACAGCCGCTAAGTCCTGTACTATGTTCGCTCTTCAGAGTCGCAGTTCCAACCAGCCCTGCGATCGGCGGCTTCGAAAATCCAGTTTTCGATGTCGAGGTGTCCCATGTGGAAAAAAGAAGATGTGAAGCCTGAAGGAGTTTCGAGCAATCCCGCGGCTCCGGCTAGTCCTGTGAGTTCGTTGAGCGCTTCTCCTGCCAGTGCGCCTTCGCTGTCCAGTACGCTTCCGACATCATCGCGTCCGGCCGCGTGCATCAGCCAAGGAATAAAAATCAAAGGTGAGCTAACCGGCAGCGAAGATCTTTTCGTTGACGGCGTGGTGGAAGGAAAACTCAGTCTCACCACAAACAGCTGCCTGACAGTTGGACCAAATGGACATGTGAAGGCGGACGTGTCCGCGCGCGAAGTTATCGTGCGAGGGAAGATCGACGGAAAAGTCACGGGCCGGGACAAGGTTCAGCTGTGGAGCACCGGGCAGATTATAGGAGAAGTGCTGACGGATCGCCTGGCCATCGAAGATGGCGCGCTGCTGCGCGGCAGAGTCGAAGCAGGTAAGCAGCCCAACAAAGGCGCGGATATCAAGGCCTCCGCCGCAACAGCGACTGGCAAAGCTGGCGACTCGACACCACTGAATTCCGGAACGGCGGCTGACTGAAAATGAGCTTCCTGCATAAACTCGGTCTTGGAACGGGAAATGGGACGAGCCGGGGGATTTCGCTCCCGCTAAATTCACGGTCACGCACTCCTGGGGTGCCAATCTCCGCGGTGGGTGCCACCCGCGCGCCGGAATTTCCCGAGTCCACACGCGTTTCGAACGGGTTGAAGGAATTCCTCTGGAATCTCGACGGCCTGGGGCGCGGCACACTACTGGATCTGGGGCCCGCATGGCAGACCACTTTGAGCTTCTTTATCGAGCGCGGTTTTCGCGTTTCATCGGAGGATTTCCTTCGCGGATGGAAAGCGTTTCTGACCGAGGAGGAGAAGCGGTTGCGCGAAGATGCCAGTGCTTGTGAGACGCTGGATATGACGCCGAGCGGACGTGCTACGCGCTTCCTGGCCGAGAACCTTCAATACCCGCGCGCCTCTTTCGATGCTGTGCTCCTGTGGGACCTTTTGGACTATGTTGAGCCGGCGCTGGTGAAGCCGATGGTGGCGAATCTGACGGAGCTCTTGCGGCCCGGCGGGGTGATTCTGGCGCTGTTTCACAGCAAAAAGCCGGAAGGCTTTCAACGGTATCGAGTGGCGGATTCGAATACCTTGCAAGTGATCTCGACCGCGATCATCTGCCCGGCGCAAAAGGTTTATCAGAACCGCGAGATTCAGGACCTCTTTTCGCGTTTCCGAACCATGAAATCTTTTGTTGGCCGCGACCAACTGCGCGAAACCCTCTTCATCAAATAGTCGTTGGAAGATCGCCGGGCGGGCGAGTGCTGTGGAAATCTAGGCGTTCACTCTCTGTTCGCTTGCATTCGACGAATGGGAGGAGTACAAGCAAGGCGTGAGCTCCATGAGCTCCGGAGGGAACATGACTCCACCGGGCTTAGAGCTGCACTAAAGCTGATCACACCGCTTTTGCGGTGCGCGTCGCCCGCGAAACATGCGTGCTTTTAGCGCGCTTCCGAGACGACACAGTAAAGAAACAAAAGGGGGGAGCCGCCAGGCTCCCCCTTTTGTCTGCGCGAGATTGATTTCCACTCAGTGATGCATCGAAGGCTTGTGGTGGTGGCGGTGATGCTTGGTGTTGCTGCGCTGGTGATGGTGGCGATCATGCGAGGATGCCTGGTTGGCCGCCTGCGTCTGTGTGGAACTCGCGCTATTCTGCGTAGCCGATTGCATGGCCGATGCTTGCTCTGCGGACATAAACGGAACCAGTGTTGAGACCAACAAGAGAAACCGAACGATACGTTTCACGGCAATTCTCCCCAGTGAAATCCCCTGTGAAACTATTGAATCACAGGTTCGAGAAAAAGTCTCCGGGAATTGCGGGCTAAACTACGGACGGAATCAACGCTTGCGAGCCTGCGACTCAGGCGCAGATGCTCTTTAACGACTGGGGAGGGGACTTCAGAGACGCGGAGCCAGGTCGTCGCGAGGCCGTAACTAGCTGCCGAACTTGAACTGTTGGAGCCACTGAATGGCTTCGCGTTGGTTGGCGATGATCTGGGCCTGCCAGACCAGCGCAATGGACATGCAGCTCATGGACACGACACAAAGGATAAGGACCAGGCCGATGCTAGACTCCTGAGCAGGAACGTAGAAAACGCGCTTAAGCCAAGCCATGGTAAGGGATCTCCTAGTACTCAGTTCGACGTGCATGCCTTTCATCGCGAATCCGAGTCGCTAACGCTGGGGGCCAAGCGATAGCCCAACAATTTCGACGCAATCTAGGGGCCAAGATTCTCGGACCCGGTCGAATCTCTTATACCACGGAAAATAGATGGTTTGTGAAACAGCGCCAGGAAATTGTGGTTTGATTTGTGCCGGTAGTGGGTAAATCGACGCGCTTTTGGGTAACATTTTTCCGCACGCTTCTAATTCTTTGCTGCCACGGCCGCGAGCAGCCGCTCCCAAGTGTCCGGCACGTGAAGTGGCAGGTGCCGGGCGTGAGTTGTCTCGGGCTGCTCGTGGGAAGCCTCTCTGGCGGGCTGGCCGTCCGTAAGCAGGATGGTGCGTTCGCAAAAAGGGAAGAGCCCGGCAGCTAAATCGGGCGTGGCGATTCCGAGGGTGTGGGCATGGTAACGGAGCGCCCGGTCGTAGAGTTTCGCCAGTTCCCGGATGCAAAGCTGAACGCTGGCGCCGATGGCAGCGGACCAGAGAACGCCGTGTTGGCGGAATTGCAGGCTGCGATGGCGGCCCTCTGCCAGGAACTTCTCGACTTCCTCATCCGAAGCTCCAGCAAAGAAAAAGATGTCGTCAAAGTCCCTTTGCCGGGCAAGCTCGGCCTCTCGTTGTGCTAAACCCGTGTTTTGCGCCAGTTCTCGGGGAGAGAGCGCGCGTAAAGTCACAACTGGCACGCCGGTATCTTGAGAGAGGGATTCGAGGGCGTCAGCGGCGGCCGGCAAGGCTTCCGCGACGGGAACGCACGTAAAGCGGCCAAGCCGCATGGTTGCGCTTTTGCTCTTCCCGGACGCGTCGGATGCGGGTCGCAAGTGAAAATAGCCCTCCGGCAGATAAACTGCGCAGCCGTCTTCTGCGATGAAGGGTTGGGTGTGGCCGTGTTTGCGGCGGGCGTCATCGAACTGGAGACGAGAGCGGCTGGTCAGCCAGACGGCGGGAATGGCTTCATGATCGAGGGTCGCGGTGAATTCGTCGAGGCCATGTAAGCTGGCTCCCCGCTGTGGAATCAGGGTATCGACGGCGATGTAAACAACATTGGAGGTCTGACGCAAGCGGGGCTCCGAAGTGGCGAGGTCCATTCTATCGGAATTTGGAAACGCGCACGGCTCCGCAAACGAAAAAAAGGCGGGCAGATCGCTCTGCCCGCCTAATGTCGCGCCCGGCAAACTCTACCGGGCTTCTGCTCCAGGTAGTTAGCTGCCGGACTTGGTGGTGGCGGCGGCAGTCTGCGAATTGGCCTTGGGGATGCTGACGTATCCGCCGATGGTATTCTTGCCCACCTTGTTGACGACGAGCTCTTCGGGAATGTGGGTGCCGGAAGTATAGAAGAAGATGGGCTCGTTCATGGCGCGGTTCTTCTTTTCAAACATCTTGTCTTCGATGGTCACGGCCGCATTGAACTGGTTGCGCTTCTCGTTAACGCCTTTCAATTCGACGGTGACATTGCCTATCTTTTGCGGCTTGTTCTTGCCAACGATGGTGAATTCAACGTAATCGCGTTCGCCGAGGCGGCGGAGTTGGTCGATTTCATCATGATTGCGGGCGATTAGCGTGCCCATCTCGCTGCGAGCCATTTTCAGGTCTTCGCGGGTGGCATCCAGGTCCGTCTTGACGCCGACAACCTTGGTGTCCACGACCTTGACGTCATCGCTGGTGGCCTTGGTGGCAAGTTCGGTATGTACGGAGCTGTCCAGCGCGGTCAGCTTCTCAGTGGTGGCGCTGTTGAGTTTGGCAGCTTCCTCGCGCGCCTTCTTCAGCTGTCCCTGGGTAATCTTCAGCTTGCCGGTGACAACCTTAAGGTCGCCCTGAAGATCCGTGCTGGCCTTTTCGTCTTGGGCCAGGCGGTCCTTCAAGGAAGTGACATCTTGTTGCACAGTTTGCTCAGCAGTTTTCAACTGCGCACTAACCGACTGTTGTGTGGCATCAAGCTTGGAAGAAGCGTTCCAGCCAAATGCCAGTCCGCCAATGGCGATTATACCCAGAACGATAACCGCTGGCAGCATCCAAGCGGGTGATTCCGTGCGTGTTTCCACAAATTTTTCGTCCGACATAGTCAATCTCTCTCCTGACCCCGGTGTGGGGACTTGCCGAATTAATCGGCTCGTGACAAAAGAGTTGCATGCAACAAGCCAAAGGAAGCAGGCCAGGCTACACGGTAAGTTATAGAGGAAGGGACAGTTGGAGTGAGAGAGAAATGAGGAGGTAGTACTAGTCCTGGCAAAGTTTACGCGAACAGAGAGCGAACAGCGGATTTTTTGCTTGGCGCTGCATTACTGGAATTGGATTCCGAGCCCTCGGAGGTCGGTTTCGAGCTGTTCGGGCGATTGGAAGACGATTCCGGCCATGCCAAGGCGTTGAGCCGCTTCCGCGTAGGCGGCGATGTCATCTATATAGATGGCTTCCTCGGCCTCGACTTTGCAAGCCTGAAGTGCTTCACGATAGATGACTGGGTCTGGCTTGCTCGCGCCAACGCGGAAGGAATAGATGCGAATGGGAAAAAAGCGGAAGAAGGAGAAGCTTACCTCCGCATGGGACATGTGGATGGGATCGGTATTAGAAAGCAGGGCGAGGCGGTAGTTCTTTGAGAGTTTCTCAAAAAAGGCTTCCGACTGGATGGGGTGGGGGTCGAGGGCACGATTCCATACTTCGCTGAATTGTTCGAAAGTAAGCGAGGCGCCAAGGCGCTTGTTTAGATGAAGGTGCCAGTCCCGGGGCAAGATGCGTCCTTCCTGCCAATCGAGCCAGCGAGGGTCATTTTCGATGGCGGACCACGCCTCGTGAGGAGTCAGAGAAATGCCGGAAGCCAGCCCTTCCATGGCGCGGGAGATATTCAAGCGGATGAGGACGCGGCCGATATCGAAAATGACGGCGCGGAACGGGGCGTCAGGCACGGGCTACTTTTCCTCGGCATGGGGGATTTGAGAGGACCGCCTTGAGCGCGCAAGACTTACCAGGACGGGCAAGACCGATACCAGAATGACCACCGCAATCACGTAGTGGATGCGCTCGCCAATGTTAGGAACCGAGCGGCCCAGCGCGTATCCGCCGAGGATCATCGCGCCGACCCATAAAATGCCTCCGCAGATGTCGAAGGCAACGTAGCGAGGATAGGGCATCATGGCCGCGCCGGCGACCGGGGGACAAAACGTTCGAACGATGGGAACGAAACGCGCAAGAATGACGGCCCGCCCGCCGTATTTTTCATAGAAGTCATGGGCGCGTTGCAGGTGGCTTCGCCGGAAAAAGAAGGAGTCTTCGCGCCGGTATAGAGCTGCACCTGCCGAGCGGCCGATCCAGTAGCCGATCTGATCGCCCATGATGGCGCAGAGCATAACGGGAAGGAGGAGCCACTTCAGCGGAATAACGCCGGCAGCAGAGAAAATTCCAGCGGTTACAAGCAGGGAATCACCCGGGAGAAAGAATCCAACAAAAAATCCTGTTTCGACAAAAACGATGGCACTGATGAGCGGGGCGCCGCCCGAGCGGATTAGCTCCTTGAGTCCTTCTGGGTTGTAGAGTGAGTGGAGAAAGTGAAGGATGGCGTCGAGCACTCGGCGTTGTTCCTCGCGGCGGATGAACGAAGCGAATTCCTGACGGGCACGGGAACGAGCGCTCGCGAACGCAAACTCGTAAAGGCACCCAGACCTATACGGTAGCAGAAAACGCCAACATCCTCCCCACATTCATGCCAAAGAAGGAGTGGGATAGTTAGAGCTGCCAGCCAGATGCCGATGCGAATCATCAGTGTGCCTCCGCGAGCCAGAGATAACTTTTGTCTTCCGCTTCGAGCCTTGCCTGGAGACGTGCAGCGGGGTCATTCTTCTGCCCCAGCAGTTTTTCAATACGCGGGAGAGCGCGACGGGCGGCAGCAGCACCAGCTGCGATGGCTTCATCGGCGCGGTCAAAATCGTCCCACGCCAGGGATTGCACGTCGGGCCGGAGAACGAGGTCGGCGTAGCGCTCCCAAATCTCAAGCTGGTGTTTTTGTGCCGCGTTTACCGCCCGGCTGACGACCTGAAATATGTTGGTAGGGGCGCCGCGGTGGCCGTCCTGGATTCCTACGGAAACTCCGATTACCACCGAAGCGCCGAGCTCGCGAGCGGCATGCGTCGGAACAGGTGCGACGAGACCGCCATCGGCAAGGCACCGCGTGCCGATCTCCACCGGTTCGAATAAGCCCGGGAAAGCGCAACTCGCTCGGATGGCGTCCACAAGATTGCCTTGGGTGAATACCACGGGTTCGCCAGAGGTAAGGTCCGTGGCCACCACCGCTAGCGGGATGCGCAGGTCTTCAAAGTGGCGCGAGTCGGAGACGCGCTCGAGTAAGTTCGCAAGACGCTGATTGCTTGCCAAGCCCAGGCGGGAGACGCGCCAACGGGCAATGTCCCGGAAGCGCAGCGTACGGCAAGTCTCGACGATGCGCGCAAGAGGCGCGCCACTGGCGTAAGCGGCGCCCAGGATGCTGCCCACGCTGGTCCCCGCGATGTGAGAAATGGGGATGTGATTCTCTTCGAGCACTTCGAGGACGCCAAGATGCGCGAAGCCGCGCGCGAATCCTCCGCCGAGAGCGAGGCCAATGCCTGCCCGGCTGGACATGGCGACTGGACTATCGTTCAGGATCTTCGGCGCAGCGTGCCCGTGTCTCGTCATACCCACATGATCGCAGGATGAATCTCTGCTACCTATGGGTCACGCGTCCTTATAAAGGGGTACTTCTGTACTGCGACGGAAACCTGCCCTGCTTTCCTGCCAACAGGCTAAACAGTACGAACTTACTAGTCCCGTACCCTCTCTGTACCATTGTGAGCGGCGGCGTGCTGCGCGATTCTCTCTCCTGTCAGGCTGAATCACCGAGGGGGCATACATGGACAGTGCGTTCAAGGCTTGGATCGGGCAGCCGGTAGTCCTGCAAGTGGCGCTTGGCGATATCAAGGTGCCGCTGCGCGGGAAACTGCTGAAGGATGGCGCCGAAACCGTACGGATGCGCATCGGCGACGGCTGGGACGTAGACATCTACAAGGCCATGATTCTGGCTGTTGAAGAAGACTCCATGGTTCTACTTCCTGCGTAACGGAGATCGCCATGAAAACACAAGAGCTCAAATACGTAACGCGGCGCCGGGCAGCGATTCTATTGGGACTATCGGAAACGGAATTGAGCCGCATCTCGAGCGAATCGGGATTCGGACACAAAGAAGTCGCGGGCGAGCAAGAAGAGACCTATTTCACGTACGAAGAACTGCGACAGATTTGCATGCTGGCCGTACACCAGGTGCACTAGACAAAACACGAGTTTCCTCCGGCCCCCCTCAGCAACACCCCCCACCCCGGGTCGCTCCCCCCAGCGATCCGGGGTTTTCTTTTTGCTCCAGAAGTCCAGCTGTGAAATTCCTGCCATTTGAATCCGTTTAGAAAACCTTTGACAGACGGAGTCCGCGCGAAGAGACTTAGCGCCGCACGGGAGAACGCCGGTCAAATGTCACGTTCAATCCTTCGTAAATACTGGAAATATGCCGGGGTGGCGGCGCTTCTCGGTGCGGTGGGAATGTCTGCCAGGAACGGTGAGAGCAACAGCGCGGAAATCTATGACCTGGTCATCGCCAACGGGCGTGTGATGGATCCGGAATCGCGATTGGATGCGACGCGCTACGTTGGCCTTCGCGCCGGGAAAATTGCGGCCATAGCAAGCGGGCCGCTGGAAGGAAAACTGACGATTGATGCGCAAGGGCTCGTTGTTGCGCCAGGATTCATTGACCTGCATGAACACGGCCAAGAACCTAGAAATTACGAGTTTCAGGCGCACGATGGCGTTACCACGTCGTTAGAGCTGGAAGTAGGCACGGCGGATGTCGGCCAATGGTATGCCCGGCGTGAAGGAAAATCTCTGATCAACTTCGGAGTGTCCATCGGACATATTCCCGTGCGCATGAAAGTCATGAAGGATGCTGGCTCATTTTTGCCCGTCGGCGACGCGGCCCATCGCGAAGCCACTTTCGCGGAATTGCAGCAGATCGACGATGACATCGAAAGCGGCCTGCGGAGCGGCGCGCTGGCCGTCGGTATGGGCATCAACTACACCGCCAGCGCAACCCACGACGAGATCGTGGAGGTGTTCCGGCTGGCGGCGAAACACGGCGCTTCGGTGCATGTTCATCTGCGGCATGCGGGATTGCAAGAGCCGACGACCGGTCTGGTGGGGATTGAAGAGGTCATCGCTGCCGCCGCGGCCACGGGCGCGCCGCTCCACGTTGTACACATCACCAGCATGGGACTGAAGAATACCCCCAGGCTGATCGCGATGGTGAGGGGCGCGCGCGAGCACGGGCTCGACGTTACGACGGAATGCTATCCGTATACGGCCGGGAGCACGCAGTTGGAGTCAGCTATATTTGACCCCGGATGGCAGGACCGCCAGGGCATCACTTATAAAGACGTCCAGTGGACGAAAACCGGCGAACGATTGACAGCAGAATCCTTCGAGAAATATCGAAAGGAAGGAGGTACCGTGGTTATCTTTTCGATTCCGGAAGAGGCCGCGCGCGCGGCGGTTGCCGATCCGATGATCATAATAGCCAGCGACGGCATGCCCCTTACGGGACCCAAGATTCATCCTCGCGGGCAAGCGACGTTTTCGCGCGTGCTGGGGCATTACGTCCGGGAAGAGAAGGCGCTGGACTTAATGACCGCGCTGCGCAAAATGAGTTTGTTGCCGGCCCAGCGGTTAGAGAAGCGCGCGCCGGCGTTTCGCGAAAAAGGACGGGTTCGCGTGGGAGCGGACGCCGATATTACCATTTTTGACGCGAATCGCGTCATTGACAAGGCCACTTACGAAGAGCCATTGCAATACTCGGAGGGAATCCAGTTTGTATTGGTCAACGGCGTCCCGGTCGTCCAAAAGGGGCAACTCGTTCTAGGAGTTTTCCCTGGCCGTGCTGCGCGCGCTCCACTGTCGCAGTGAAGGGTCCGAATTCCGCTAGGGGTTTAGGTGAGAACGCGGAGAAGTCCGAAGAGACCCTGGTGCCAACCGTGCTGAAGTGCTATATAGTACTGCTCTTCTTGAGAAAGGAGTCACTTTGACACTCGCCGCCTCCGATTGGGCCGCCATTGTCGGCTATCTTCTGATTACCTTATTTCTGGGCTTGTACTTTCGCGGCCGTTCCGGAAAAAGCACCGAAGACTATTTCGTGTCGGGCCGCAACGTTTCCTGGTGGCTCGCGGGAACATCGATGGTCGCGACGACGTTCGCCGCCGACACACCATTGGCTGTGACCGGTCTGGTTTACGCGAATGGCGTCGCGGGGAACTGGCTGTGGTGGAGCTTTCTGCCGTCGGGAATGATGACGGTATTCTTGTTCGCGCGTCTGTGGCGCCGTTCGGGACTCATCACCGACGTGCAATTCGCGGAGATGCGCTACGCGGGCAAGCCTGCCGCGTTCCTTCGTGGTTTCCGCGCCGTCTATTTGGGATTGCTGATGAACTGCTTGATCCTCGGCTGGGTCACCAAGGCCATGGTGAATATCATCAGCACCTCGCTCGGCGTCAGTGATGCAAGAGCGCTGGGAATCTGCGTTTTCTTCTTGATGCCATTCACGGGGATTTACGTTTCGCTTGGCGGATTGTGGGGTGTGCTGTGGACGGATCTTTTTCAATTCGTGCTGAAGATGGCCATCGTGATTGGGGTGGCCTGGTACGGCGTGCATGCTGCCGGGGGCATGCAACAGATGCTCGCCACGCTCGCGGCGAAGCGCGCGGCCGCCGGAACGGGGGCCAGCGATATTACGGCGCTTCTGCCTGATTTTTCCCGCGGTTTCGCGGGTGAAGCCTTGTGGACGCTGCCAGTGATTACCTTCGTCGTGCATCTGGCTGTGCAATGGTGGGCCTTCTGGTATCCCGGCGCGGAGCCGGGCGGAGGAGGGTACATCGCGCAACGCATATTTAGTGCCAAGGATGAGAGAAACGGATTGTTGTCAGTACTGTGGTTCAATCTCGCACACTACGCGCTGCGCCCTTGGCCGTGGATTTTGACGGCGCTCGCGGCAGTCGTTCTTTACCCCGGTCTTGCACAGCCCGAGCGCGGCTTTATGCTGGTGGCGACGCGACAGACGCCGCACGCGGTCCTGGGAATTTTGCTGGCCGGATTTATGGCTGCGTTCATGTCCACGGTGGCCACGCAACTCAACTGGGGTAGTTCTTACTTGATCGAAGATTTCTATCGCCGTTTTCTGAAGAAAAAGGGAAGTGAGTCGCATTTTGTGAATGCTTCGCGGCTCGCGACGGCGTTTCTGGTATTAGCGGCCGCCGCGGTCGCCTGGCAGCTGACCTCCGTCTCCGCGGGCTGGAAGATCGTGCTCGAACTGGGCGCCGGAACCGGCGGCGTCTATTTGCTCCGCTGGTACTGGTGGCGCGTGAACGCGTGGAGTGAGATTTCTGCCATGATTGTGGCACTGGTGACAACTCTCGCGCTGCATTCCAGCGCTCTGTGGAATGCCATTGCCGGGAGGCCGCAACCATTCAGCGGCTCCGACCCCGTCATTTTTGCGAAGACCACGCTTTGCACCACCGGAATTACGACCTTGGTGTGGATCGCCGTTACGTTCTTCACTGCGCCCGAGCCCAATGACACCCTCATTAAGTTTTACACTAAGGTGCGTCCACAAATCACCGGCTGGCAACCGGTCGCCAAGCTGGCTGGCGATGTACCGGTCACTCGCGATCTCAGCAGGAACCTGGCGAACTGGCTGCTTGGCTGCGTCCTTATTTATTCCGCGCTCTTCTCCATCGGCGAGTTGTGCTTTGGCCGATACCAGGCAGGATTACTCCTCGCCATCCTGGCGGTTGTCTGCGGGCTTGCCATCTCGCGGCTGATGCCCAAGCCAGCGGAGTGGCAAGCCTACTGAAAATGGCGGACGCGGCACAGGGAGCTCCTTCGGGTGCCCGCAATGCGGTTCTCGCCGGATTTCTAGGTTGGACTCTCGACGCCTTCGATTTTTTCATCCTCACGTTTGTGCTGGCCCCCATCGCCAGGGAGTTTGGCACGAGCATCCCGGCGCTGGCACTGACGATCACCGCGAGCCTAGCCACACGTTGGATCGGCGCCATTTTGTTTGGTTTGTTTGCGGACCGCTACGGGCGGCGCATTCCTCTCATCGTCAACATTTTGTACTTTTCGCTGATTGAAGTTCTCTCGGGTCTCGCGCCGAGCTACAGGGTTTTCTTCTTTCTGCGATTGCTTTACGGCATCGGAATGGGCGGCGAGTGGGGCGTCGGAGCTTCGCTATCGATGGAATCCGTCCCCGTCCGGTGGCGCGGACTCGTTTCGGGCATCTTGCAGGAAGGCTACGCGCTCGGATTTCTTTTGGCGGCGGGAGTTTATCGCCTGGTTTATCCGCATTGGGGCTGGCGGCCGCTATTTTTCATCGGCGGATTACCGGCGCTGCTCACGCTCTTCGTGCGCGCTAAAGTGAAAGAGCCCGAAGCGTGGCACCGTTCGCGCACGGATTGGGCGACCTATCGGGGCGCCATGTTTCGTAACTGGAAGCGCTTCGCTTATCTCGTCGTTCTACTGGCGATGATGAATTTTATCTCGCACGGCACCCAGGATATGTACCCGACCTATTTGCAACAACAGCATGGCTTCACCTCAGAACGCACCTCGGATTTCACCGCCTTTTCGATGATCGGAGCGATTTCCGGCGGGCTTGTATTCGGATACTTTTCCGACCGCCGGGGACGGCGGCGGGCAATGGTCACCGCCGTGCTGCTGGGGATCATAATGATCCCGTTGTGGGTATTCGCTCCAAACCTTCCGCTGATTCTCATTGGCGGATTCCTGATGCAGTTCATGGTGCAGGGCGCGTGGGGGGTGATACCGGCCCACATCAATGAACTCTCACCTGATCAATTGCGTGGATTTTTCCCCGGCTTGGCATATCAGTTTGGTGTGTTGGTTGCCTCCGGCAGCGCTTATTTTGAGGCGCGTATGGCGCATCTCATGAGTTATGGCCGGGCGATGGGGCTCTTTGCTGTCGTGGTTCTTTTGGTGGGAGCCGCGGTGATTTATCTTGGTCCCGAAGAGCACCGCGTTGAGTTCGGCAGGAGCCAAGCGGCCGATCCTTGAAGCGGTTATGCCGGCGGCGGGAGTTCTTCAGGAATGGCAGGACAGGAAGCGCCTATGTATCTGGCTGTGCGAGTCCTGTGCGGTCGATGCTGGCGTAATCTGGTAGCGACCCTTATTCATTCTTTTACGCGGTCTTCGGGAGACTAGAACCCCCATCGCAATCTGGCGTTCCACATCGAATTATGTACCTGCTCAAGAAATCCTCAACGTCACCTTTGTGGGGTGACTTCGCAAATTTACAACCAAATTACAAGGTTGTTGTTCTTTCGCAATGAAATAGGTCGACTTTTGCGCCAAATAGTATAGCGAGCGAATGAGGTGCGGTTCGAGAATCGAATCCTCACCATCGCGCTGTTCGGCGCGACGATTGCGTTCCCGTCCCTGGACCAGACTTTGCTCCCGTGCGACCTGTCACTGGAAGGAAACGAAGAAATGCTATCCCTTTATTCTGCACGTCCGTCCCAGGAACAAGAATCTTCAGCGAGCGTACGAAAGAAAATCGCGGTAGCGGTCGTCATGCTAACGGCGGCCTGTGGCCTCGGACTGTGGCTGGGCGTTCAGATGGCACTGCATGTGTATTAGGCCACTCCTGAAACAGCGGCCTGTAGAGATGTCGATAGACTCTGCGCGCCGACTAGCTCCCAGGATGCTGTCAGTCTAGCCCCGCCACTCGAAATCGCTTGGACTGAAGAGTATTCAACGCGTTCCATTCAATTTGTTCTCTTGTTCAAAGCACTATCCCGCACTGAAGACTGAAGAACTCGAACAGAGGCTCCAGGGAGCGGAGTTAGTCGGCGTTGGACTTGATGTACCTGCTCCAACGTGCTCCAAAAATGCAGTGGAGCGGGAAGTTGCAATAGCGGCGTAAGTAGTGTGAAATATAGGAGTTGGTAACGACGCGCCCGTAGCTCAGTTGGATAGAGCGTCTGGCTACGAACCAGAAGGTCGGGAGTTCGAGTCCCCCCGGGCGCGCCACTTTAAACCGGTCCAGCCCGGAGACATGGGTTACACAACGTACCTAAGACATAGGTAACACTTTCGGGCCGAACGGGTTCTCCAACGGTTCGAGCACGCGAGTCTCCAGATCGAAGTATCCCAGATCATAATCCATAAAGCTCACCAGCCAAATGTCGTCGTGGATTTCTTTGATGCCGACGGCTTGACCGGCGAAGACCGTGCTGAAATTAATTTTTTTCTTGCCCAGACAGATGCGGCCACAACGCGTGACCACGATGGTTTTGTCGTGGAGGGGATAATCGATGTCCGGCAGTCCCTGATAGACGCGGGTGGAGGGCTGATAGACCTCCGCCGGACATTTCATGTCCAGGGCCTCGTGAGGACGCTCGTTGTTGAAGACCTCGATGAACTTGTCGAACCTAGCCTGCTGTTGCAGAAAATTGGAAGCCGCAGGCTTGGTGGCTTCTTTTTTCAGGGTCAGATGCATGCGCTCATGGCGGCCGTTCTGCTGGGGGTGGCCAGGCTTAATCCGCTCGATGCCAATACCGAGCCGGAGCCACCAGACCGCGAGCTTGCTCAGGTTAAACAACGCGTTGGGTGAAGCGAAGGGCACACCGTTATCGCTGCGGATGTTGGCCGGCAGGCCGCGCTCTTTGAAAAGCTGCTCAAACGCAGTGAAAGCGTAGTCTTCCCGGGTAGAAGAAAGAGCCTCACAGGTGAAGAGAAAACGGCTGGCCTGGTCGGTGACCGTCAGCGGATAGCAGTACTGACGATTGGCGAGCAAGAACTCACCCTTGTAATCGGCGCACCACAGTTCATTGGGACGCTGGACAACGGATAGAGCGGTCCCCTGGGCTCGACGACGCGCGCGGCCGCGGCGCTCGACCAGGCCATGACGATCCAGCACCGCATGGACGGTGCTCTTGGCCGGGATCGGAATTCCGGAGAATCTGCGCAGGAGGCGCTCGCGGATCTTGCGGGCACCCCAGCTGGTGTGCTCGCGCTTCTCGTTCAGGATGAAGTTTTCCACCTGGAAGGGAAGCTGATTCGCGTAGCGGTAGGGTCGTCGGCTCCGGTCCGTCAACCCTTGCACCCCGCATTCCTGGTAGCGGTCGAAGATCTTGTAACCGGTCTTGCGCGAGATCCCAAACTCCCTGCAGAGATCCGCCATTTGCTCGCCGGCTAGCCGGCGAGCCACGAACTGCAGCCTTTCATCCATCACCGAACACTCCTTCCACGGCATCATTCCCTCCCCAAAAAAGGGAGGAAGTGTAACCCATGTGTCCGGTACGATGTGTTACCTATGTCTCAGGCCGCTCAACCTTCCCCAATCATTCATTTACGCGGCAACTTCGACTTCAACTTTGACTGATTTTCTACGGACATTACGGACAATTGGCTTTTCCGAAAGAAGTTCGAAGCCCAGTCCGATGGTGTCCGCAACCTCTCTGCGATAGACAACTTCATCAAACAACTTCACGTACTCCTCGGTTTGGTTGGTTTCGGAGTGGCCCATCCAGAACAGTTTGACCGTCGCCGGGCCGCCTTCGGCAGTTGTCCGATTTCGCCTACACAGGACTTAGCCATGGACACGATAGTTTGCGCCCGACCAAATTGAACTTCCACGTTAGAGTTCATCCACGAAGGCAAGGTCGCGCTGCATAACGTATCGCTCGTAGCATTCCTCACACATCCAACGTCCTCTAGGGTCACAGTATCCGTACTCCCGCGCTTCTATATGTGTTTTGCACAAGTCACAGTGCTCGTGGCCCCACCCGCCAGGAACTGGCCGCCGCGCGGAGCTGCGTGCCAAACTCTGGTCGCTCGCCGGATAGTGCCGACTCGCGCCTTCCCTCACACCAACGAGTTCCAGCTTCGTCCAGACTCTCACGCCACGGCCGTCAACAACTGATGTCTCTCCCGCGTCGTAGTCCTCATCCGGGTCGAGCGAACCAGTTCCCGGGCGGGTATACCCCCGCTGTGGACCAGCACCTTTCACGGCGCACCCGGTTACGCAACTTATGCGGCAAAGCAGACTTCATCACGATAGTTTTTTCGTGTACTTTCAGCATAACCCGCCGCCATAACTCCGCAAGGGCCGCTTATCCCCAAATCCTAAGCCTGGATGATAAACTCCCAGAAATGAAACCGATCCGCAATACGCTAGTAGCGCGTCTGGGGCTCCTTAGACTGTACCGGGAGGATATGGACCAGCTCGTCCAATTGTTCCGGGACTCGTGCGAAAACTTCATCATAGCAAACGAGCAAAATAGCTTTGAAGACCTCGATGATATGAAGAAGAACATCGGTCCGAAGATCACCTCGTTTTTTATCAGCAGCGAAAATCCAGGCATCGTCTTTGAGTTCAATCGTTCTGAAGTCATCAGTAAATCCAATACTCCTGTGGCGACAATGTTTAATGAACTGCGGACGACCGAGATTTCGGACGCGGCGGACTCACTCTTTTACAAAATTAAGGACTTTCTCCGTTCGCATGAACAGCGGAAGGTACGACCGGGGTCGTTGGTGTGTGCTGCCGGTGCTCTCGTTGCAGTTGTCTATGTCCCGCTCCATTACACCGTTGTTGATTCAAATGGGCATCAGGGTTTGACGCCGAGGGGACTTTTGGGATTTCTATTTTGCCTTTTAATCTTTGGCGCATTTTTCGGCGCAGGGCTGCACGTGGGGAACTTTATGACTCTTGAAAGAAGGCGAGACTCCCCGTCTTTCTTTGTTCGGAACCGCGAGGATTTCGCTAAACACGGAGTCACGGCCGCGATTGGCAGCATCATCGGCGGTCTCGTCGGCTACTGCATCGGACATTTCCTGAAATAGATTCGCTCGCCACGTTTCCTGCGGTTTTCCCGTTTGAAGCGATTTTCCTTCGCCCCGTCAGGTTCCGATATGTTTTCTATTCTTAAAAGCAGCCTTAGGAGCGGGCAAATATGCCCGAAACGCGAGATGTCTTCGTAATTTCCAAAAACGGAGATGAGGCGTACTGGAATGAAGGCAACAAAAGCGCGATGGGCAATGTTTAGAGCGGCGAGGGCGAAGGGGAAACACTGATGCCTCTAAGGCCATCATTGGCCATAGTCAACGCGAATATTGCCCAAAAAAGACTTCACGGCCACCGCAGTCGCGCCTGCTTCAAGGCATATGAGCATACGAACCGCGAGGTCGTTTTCATCGACATCCAGGAATTTGAGGAAGGCTCCAGAGATAGGCCACAGCGGTCCTGAAGAGTGTGTCATTAGACTCGCTTCGCCGTAGACTCGCAACCGCTCAGCGGTTTCACTCTCGAATAGCTCCGCGTCAAGCGCAAACTTGTCTTGTACAAGCTGCTTCGCTGCCACGGCATAGGCTGAAATCAAAACCTCGCGACTGGCTGCATTTGTTTCGAAGCCTTGAACAATTTCGTGAACGACGAATATTCTCAGTAACCAAAGCTCGTATAATAAATACCCCTGGTCTATTGATTGGTCGTCCGGTATCTGTTCCAGGAGACTCTTGTTCTTGTCTGCTCCGGTAATCGTGAGTGCGGCAAGACCCATACATGCGGCCCGAAGACTGATTTTCTTCTTGAATAAACGGAACACAGATGGAGTCAGTTCTCGCGCGGGCGCGTTCGTCCGCGCCCACTAGCGGGTTTATTCCGGCGCAGCTTTTGTCCCCTTGGCACAGGAACTACCAGCATTCGCCCATCTTCGTGCTTGGGGTTAATCAGCCGACACTCTATTACCGCGTCTTCTCTCTTTTTGAAAGTGCGTGAACGGGATATCTCCAAAAACGAGGATTTTTGGTCTGGGTACCAGCGTTCCACACAGCCCCAACCATTTCGTGGTCTTGCTTTCATTCCACGCAGTCTAACACCAAACGAGACCAGGCATCAGTAGCGACTACGGCAGGTACGGCAGGGTACTGGTATACTCTCCGCGATGGAAACGAAACAGTCCCTACGGCTCGGAGGCGGCTCGGTTTAAGTCTAGTTTAAGCTGATCGCGTGATTCTTCAAGAAATCTTCCTACGGCTTCCTGAAGTCCAGGTACGGCAAGAATATCTTTCTGGCCTCGTCCATCTGGCCGATGAACCACGTCATGATCTCGGTCTGCTGCGCAGCACTGCTGGAGCCGGTCATTATGTGTGCGTGTAGCGCCGTGGCTTTCTTGTAGACCTCATTTATGAAGTTTCCCACCTCCGGTCCGAAGAGGAACTCGTGGTCTCGCGTGTCCTGAATGAACTGAAAGCACCGGCCCAGCGAGGGATTGGCCGATTGCACGACCGCGGCGATCATCTTCATCGTGGAGTTGAAAACAACCATGCGCTTCTCGAAGAGCGCGAGCCGGTGCTGACGACGATTGATCGCGAACTGCTGCCAGGCGATGTAGGTGACGATCGCCGAAATGACAACGGGAAGAGAAGCGGACAGTACCCTGCCCGTCCCTGCCCAAGGTAAGTGTACGAAGAGGCACATGGCGTGTGGACAAGTCTACCGCACGACACCGACCAGCCTTATCCTTTTTCGGCGGGGCGAGCAAAATGCGCCGCGAAACATGGGGAACGTCACGCCCCGAGCGCGAGAGCGCACAAACCGATGCTGTTACGAGTGCTTCTGAGGTGACCGACGCGTTGCCTTAGCAATGATATACTCCCTCGTAACCTCACGATGAGACCATTCCTCATTGTTTGTGTTTTGGTCGCCGGCACAGTTTGTGCTGGGCAAGCTCCGCCAAAGAAAACCGCTCGGAAACCCCCTGCCGCGCAACCATCGTTCGTATGCCCTGACGCGGAGGCTGAGCTAGCTTGCAAATCCTATCAGGAGTTGGTTAAAGCGAAAGACGAGAGCCTTCCAGACGACGCTTTCGTTTGCTTTCGCAAGAAACAGGATGAATTTTTCGTCTTCACGATTACTAGACATTCCTTCATCAAGCATTGGGACGAAGAGAAGAAACAGATGGTGCCGGACAAGACGCCGATACCGGGCTTCGGGTATACCCAGACCTACAAAGACGGCGTACTAGCTTCAACCAGAATGCCTGTATTCAATTTCTCAGGACAATGGGAGCCAGAATCGGGTTACTTTGGGGATTCCGGACGATGCCGATCAGTGTTCCGGGGCATGCTGATCACCGGTTCCGGGATGATGGCGATCATGATTCCGGGATGATGCCGATCACTCGTTCCGGGATGATCCCGA
>Ga0210399_10000042_pt1 | contig 86900 bp, 85 predicted proteins | sample IncBWC14MmetaG_FD_150865 | JGI IMG/M metagenome (GOLD analysis project Ga0210399, IMG submission 150865) | Forest soil microbial communities from Barre Woods Harvard Forest LTER site, Petersham, Massachusetts, United States - Inc-BW-C-14-M | ecosystem: Environmental > Terrestrial > Soil >...
TCTACGCCTATCAGTAACATGTTCGGCTCCTTTCTCCGAGCCTATGGTCGTTAAGCAACCAAAGTTTACTCGGGTCGAGGAGCCGACATTGTTATGCAATCAAGTGACGGACAGCGTTCCCTCTCAAGAATTCGACTACTTCCGATGCCGAATCTCAGGAGCGAAGGAAGGACGAAGGAAGCGCCGATTTTGAGGTTCCGTAGGGTCTAGGGCTTGGCCCACCACTAAAATACCTGAGACTTAGTGCTACGCCCGACAATCGGCGGGCTACGAAGGGGCAAGACCCGCAAAATTGACCTTCAGGGTCAATTGCAATGTGCTGATGGGTCAGCGGACGGCGGCAAGATTTGTCGGCTCGTGGATCAAGCATCGCGTGAATCTCGGCCAGGAGTTCGTCATCGGTGGATATTTCCGGGGCCCCACGGTGTCAACTCCCTGATCATCGGCTACGACGGGGACAAGCTCATGTACGTGGCGAGGACTCGGAATGGATTCGTTCCGGCGCCTCGGCGGCAAGTCTTCTCGAGGTTGAAGCATCTTGTGACCTCGGCCTGCAGTATCTGGAGGCGTTCAACAGGCACGCGGGAAGGACGGCGAGCCCATAACTTATGCAAAACCTGGAGCGTCGGCGAAAGTTTCAATATCGCCGTCCAGCCGATGACTTCTACGCATGGCAGCCTCGCCGGGCGAATCCAGTCCTTAACGGGGTTCCATTACAGATTTTTCAGGGGTGGCGATGCCCAAAGACCTCCATACAATTCCACATTCACGAAATTTTAGACGACGGAATTTCCCCACTCTTCTGTCGTTCGTGAAACAGAGTTATCGTTGCCCCGCAGCGCGCGATCTTCGCAAGGGTACAAGAGTCTGAAAACTGTTTGCGTCTGCCCATGCGTCTACGCATCGCGTGTGTAGCGTCACCGCAATTTCACCCATCCCCGTTCTTGCCAAGAATGTTTTCCCATTCATGGAAGTTACGAGGTCATGGGCATCCCGTCACTGATGGCAGATAGATCGGGAAGGTCGTTCGCGTTTGAGAATGGCAAGTGCGTCGAGCGTCTTGACGATTGCGCGTCGTTCTGCCTCATCAACTGCGAGCGTTATCACACGTTGACCGATGGCGTTTTGCGCGACTTCGATGCGACTGGGCAAGCTTTCGGGATTGGTTTCGAGCACAGCGGCTTCATAGAACTTCATCCACGCGTAATTTGCGCTCATTGGCGTTTCCCTTTCCGGGGCTATTAACGACGCCTAAACTTAGACGGTAGTTCGGTGGAATATGGTTACCTTTATTCTGGGGACCGCTCAAAAAAGATGAGATCACCGGAAAATTTAACGGAACGACCCGCGACGGAATCCAATAATAGAAAGGCTACTTCGATGGTTGAAAATCTTATTAGCGGGTTGTACCTTGTCGGCGACGTTGCCCTGCTTGGTTTGCTTGTTTACAACAGCCACAAATCGGCTGATCGGATCAAGCAGGATCGTATTGTCACTCAACGAAAAAAGACTGGGAGAACGGTGACGCAAAGGGCGAATCGACTTGGGCATCGCCCTACGGAACCACTCGAATGATTTGCGTTTCATCCACTTTAAAGGCGAACGCACCAAGAGAAATGTGAATCTCACGACCTAACACGCTATCCACAACTGCTGTCACCTGGGCGACGACTACTCGGCCATCATACAAACGGGCGGTGACGGTTGAGCCGACCTGGATTTGTTTGGGCATTCTAAGGGGTGCGTCGTGTTTCACTTTGCAGCGCTTAGCCATCTTCGGAACACACTCACGAATCGCTGTCGGTTTGCTCTGGGATCAGAGCTTTGATGCCGGAAAGGGAAATTATGATCAACGCGAGAGATGCAGAAGAACCGGAAGAGCAGGAACTATCAGAGGACGATGAAGACGTGCAACCGGACGACGACGATCCAGAAAACGGAGAAGACGAAGAAGAGGATTCGGAGGAAGAGGAAGGCGACGACTAGCCTCAGCGTGGCCTTTTCCGCTCGCACAGAGACAAAAGCTGTGCGATTTAATCGACGAGATTCCAACGCACTTGGGCGACCCCAGATTTGCCGAAAATTCAGCAAATGCCGATATTCAGCACCCGTTACCAGCGCGAAGTTCGCCTGATTCAGTTACTTAAGATTGGCCAACATTTTGCACTACCCAAGTACGGGGCATCTAGGGAGGTGCAACGATGAAACCGCTATCCATCCTGGACTGGTATCGCATTCTGCGGGATCACCATCAGTGGACTATGTTCCAGGCGATTCGATACGCGCTGTGGCTGACGCGCTAGAAGCGAGTCCGAACTTCACTCTTTCGAAGTTCCGTCAGGCTCACGGCTATTGAGATGCGCGAACTCTAAGCGGACGCAATCGGCAGCTTCGGAACCGGTTCATCTGTGGGTTCAGAAGTGACGGCGAAGTCGCGTCCTTAGGTCGAGGATTCTTGGGCGAAGACTTGCTCACCCGTCATTTGGTCGCAGATATAGTAGTGGCCAAGATTGTTCTGTGCGTATTCCTTCAATTTGGCGATAGCGACTTGAAGGTCCAGAAAGGTTCCGAGACACTCGGTTCCTTCGGGCGAAGTTCTGTAGAGCTCTAGCGAGTCGGCCACGAGTTTCAATTCACACCACGACCGCAGAATCAATCTCACCTGTCAAACACACCGGTTAGGCAGAGCGCGTAGGCCAAGACAGCCAGAAAGCCAATAAAGAAGACAATGGCGATCCCTATGAACATCACTTCACCGCAGGAATGCGTATTTGATTCGGATTGGGCCATTCTGGGTTTTCGGTTTTCAAGGCACGCAAGGCCGCCGACGCCCCTGCAATCTCATGCCGTTCCTCGGCGCCATCGGAGCTTGCGTGAAGCTCTCGCATTCGCCTGAAGATGGCGACCTCGGTCTCGCGTATGAGTTTTTGCAACTGAGTTGGATTCGTTTCAAGAACGGTGGTTTCGTAGAATTCGCGCCAATTCGCCATGTGACACCTCACCCAAGACATGGAATTGTCTGATTTCGCAGGGGAGCCTTCTTCTGGTCAGGAGGGAACGGTGCTAGTGAGACATAGCAACGGTACTCGGTTTAGACGTTTATAGCTAGTTCGATTCACGCGGTTGGATCAGACTTGGTTTAAGCGGTGCGGCTCCATTCACTTCAGAGTTCTGGCTATTTAGGATCGCGGCGATTAATCGCAGCTAAGAGGTAGAGCAGGTAGCCGATGAGGGCCAGTCCGCCGATAATGATGGCAATTAATATTCGGGCGAGAATCATCGTGCTGCCCCGATAAGACTATACCGCTCGGAAGGTCTTCATGCCGCGCTCTTCGTAGGATGCCGCCTTTTCCACTCCGCTCTCGCCTCTTCAAGTGCTATGACGTGCGGTTCGACCGCGCCAAAGTTAATCTTCGGGTTAGATGGTGTTGGCGCTCGTTCACCGAGGCGGCGGGATTCAAGATCGGACATGTCGCGTAGGCGTTTGCGGAGTTCTTTGGGGCTTTCTGGTTTGAGGCTAGTCATTGAATCCTCCAGTTGGAGGAAACGGGCGGGATGGGTGCAGAGCTTTCCTCGATAAAGCTCAGCTAGGCACAGAATTGGTTCCCACAATAATGGCAACCGCTCGGTGATTCTCGTCCACTTTAAGTGTTGAGAGTTTTATTCGAGCAGCTTCATTTCACGCCCTTAAATTGCAGTTCATATGGATTGCCCTTCAGCACTATTGGCACATGCTGAAAATGTCGTCTACTGCCCGTTGGGGAAGGGTGAAGTTGTCGATCCGCAGCTGGGCCCACCAGACGTATTCGGAATTTTTGGCTGCGCGATATCACAAGCGTCGCAAGATGCCGCTGGAGCAGATTCGGCCGTTGCTCTTCCATCCATCGGACCAAGGTCGACGACTAATTCCCCAGCTTCACGAAGTTTCAGCGTGGATGGCCGCAATGAACCCAGAGGTTCTTAAGGTCGTGGCCAGTTCCGATCCCGAAGCGTTACTAGGCGCCGCCGCAGCGGGCATATCCGATCAACAGCGGCGGTTGGTCGTCGAGTCTTTACTGCAGCAAGCTCTTGAGGGACGACCCCTGCACCTGCAGAGGAACCTTTTTGGTTTATATAGAAAACTGAAACACTCGCAACTCGCGGCTCAACTGCGCCCATTTTTGAAAGACTCAAAGTATCCCATCGGTGTCGCGTACGTAGCTGTGAGCATGGCGTGGGCATGTCAGGTTGAAGAATTGGGATCGGACTTGGCCGAAATTGCGCTCGATCCTCTTGCTAACCCACAGCTCAGGAACTCTGCGGCTGCGTCGGCAGCCGCTGTGGGTTCGCGAGAGGTGAGGGCAACTCTACGACCTCTTGCCTTCGGTAAAGCTGGCGATGATCCGACTGATGAGTTGAAGGGTTCCGGTCTGAAAGCGATCTGGCCGGACTCGCTGACGGCGTCGGAATTATTTTCGCTGCTTACTCCTCCCAAACAACCCAATATGGGCACTACGTACACGTCGTTCCTATCCGATCATGTGGTCGCACACTTGTCGGTGGGGGATATTCCTGTGGCACTCGAGTGGTTCGCGAAACAGGAGCATCGACAGCGACTGCTCGGATCTGTGGACCGACTCATGGATGGGATCGTCAGATTTGCCTGGGTGAATCTGCACGAACCCGGAGTGGCAACCGGCCTTGCGACGGCGATCGTTTCCAGAATAGAGCTGTACGACCACTCAATCCTTAGCAGTGATGACGACCGAGAGTTCGCGCGCGAGATTCAGCACGACCAAGAACGCCGAAGAAGTTTATTGAAATCAATCTTGCCGAAGCTGGACTTGAATGGTGCGACTGCTTTCCTCACCGACAGAATGCCTCTATTGGCATTTTCGGATTTGGAATGGCTGATCGATCGCATTCTAAGCGGCGAAGTCAAAGACTCGGCGCCAGTTGAGGCGAGAATAATCCGCCTAGCGTTCGACGGGAAGGATCAGAAGTTGGGCGCAAAGCTGTGGTCGGCATGTCAGGCCAACTCGACTCTTAACGCGGAGTGCGGTCGTTTCTTCGGTCCAATTGACCTGGACTCGGAAGAAGCGACGATGCTCCGGGAAGATTTGAGACAGCAAAAGGAGTGGAAAACACCGAAGCCGCTCGTTCCTCCGCCCGCCGAGCGGATAGAAAACAATCTTAGGATGATCGATGCCGGCGGCATGATCTTTTGGGAGCAGTTGACGCTCGACCTCAACCTCGGTCCCGCGAGTTCTCGCCCTGCCGCCGATTTAGGCCCGGATTTGACAGAGACGCCAGGCTGGAAAGATGCAGACTCTTCAACTCGGAGTCGGATCTTAGGCGCCGCAGTACGATATCTGTCAGAAGGCGACCCGCGTAACAGTGAATGGTTTCGGACCTCAGGTATTCCCTACACAGCGATCGCGGGATACCGCGCGCTTGCTTTGTTGATGGTCGCCGACCCTCGATTTGAAGCTTTGCCGAAAGAAGTTTGGGCTAAATGGATTCCGGTGTTGCTCAGATTTGGCTTCGGCGGCAAGGATGAGCTGCGCATGCGAGACCAGCTATTGCGCCGCGCACATGAACTCTTTCCCGCCGAAACAGCGAAGTGGATCCTTGAGTTGATCGACGGCGAAAATGAGCGGGACGGGCACCTATTCGCGGCAAACGAAATGGATATCTGCTGGGATGATAGCCTGGGGGCGGCGTTGCTCGAGAAATCAAGAAGCCGGGAACTGAAACCGCAAGTCCTTGGCAGTTTGCTGGAATTCTTGTTGAGTCGAGACTTTTCGGGAGGCCGAGAATCTGCTGAATCGCACATCGAAAGTGGCTTGCATGGGTCAAAGCCAGAGCAGCGTCTGGCTGTGGTTGCTGGGCAAGTGCTATTGCGCTGCGCGTCTGACGCAGGTTGGACGAAAATCTGGCCGATCATCAAGGAAAATGAAACCATCGGCCGCGAAATTGTAGAGTCCGCCTCGTACGGGTACGCTGGTGGCGCGAGTTTCATCACTAAGTTGAATGAAGCAGATCTCGGGGAACTTTATCTTTGGATGGTGGAGGCCTACCCGTATGTCGAACGAAAATTCGGATTCGGGGCCGTTGGGCCCAGCGATACCGCCGTTATGCTTCGGGATGGAATATTGGAGAATCTCAAGCAGCGAGGCAGTTTCGCGGCCTGCGACGCGCTGCGTGGGGTAATGGCAAAGCTTCCGCAGCACCCCTGGCTGCGGCTCCATTTGGAGGAAGCAGTAGCGCTCGCTCGGGCAAATAGTTGGAGGCCTATTTCTATAGCGGAATTTCTGGCTCTAGCTCTGGATCGAGATAAACGTTTTGTTGATAGTGGAAGTCAGCTCGTCGAAACCATCGTGGAATCTTTCGACCGTTTGCATGCGAAATTGCACGGAGAACTACCTGCAGTTCGGGATCTCTGGAATACGCCAAAGGAAGAGTTCTCGCCCAAGGACGAACAGGAAGTGGCCGACTATGTGGCGCGACACTTGAGCGAAGACCTTCGTGGCCGCGGAATTATCGTGAATCGAGAAGTTCAGATCCGCAGAGGAATCGGCGACGGAACGGGCCAGCGAACGGACATCCACGTGGACGCCGTTATGCCGGGCGAACCAAAAAGAGACGTCGATCGAACCTATGCCATCGTAGAGGTGAAGGGGAATTGGAACGTGGAACTCCGTTCGGCGATGGAGACGCAGCTTCGCGACAGATACTTGAACGAGAATCGCTGCAAAGAGGGCGTTTATCTAATCGCTTGGTTTGCTTGCCCGAAATGGAGCGATGCGGACTCACGTAGAGCGAAATGTCCCCGCGTGCCCTTATCCGAAGCTCGAGAATCCTTTTCGAAGCAGGCCAGCGAACCCTCGCGTGACGGCTACTTCATTCGCAGCTATGTTCTAGACTCATCGCTTCCCTAAGAAGGGAAGCAACATAGGCGCGTCGCGTCGTTATATCTTACGAAATCCCGCTCGCCCAACTCGTTAAGAAGGGCATAAGTGCAGACTAACGCATGGGAGCTCATTTGATCCGGTCTGATTCGTTTCTTCCTGTTTCGATTCAAGAACTATGACACTTTTATGACACTCGATGTTTTCACGCAATCCGTAGCTTTCGCGAACCCCCTTAAACTGATATAAAATCAGGACGTTAGATTGTGTGGGGCCCGTAGCTCAGCGGTTAGAGCAGCGGACTCATAATCCGTTGGTCGTAGGTTCGAATCCTACCGGGCCCACCATTTGATTCTGTTGCCCTCGCGCCTGGAAACCACCGGATGTTGCCCTTCAGACCGGGGGTTTTGTTCCAAAGATGTTCCAAGCATCGTGCAATTGTTCCAAGGATCGACAGCTTGCCGCGACCCCGACAGTCCAGAAGCCATTTGCTACGAATCGCTTGATGACCCGTTTGCGGAGGAAAAGGATTCAGATAGTGGAGAACCCACGAGTCTCTCCTCACCTCCTCGAGCAAGGAGCCTCTATGCCGACGAAAGAGGAATTGCAGCAGCGCGTCCGCGAACTTGAAGAAGAAAACGACGAGTTGCAGGATCAACTCGATCAAATCTTCGACATCGTCGCGCCACCCGAAGAGCACAGGGAAGACGAGAAGGATGGGATGACGGCTCGGAAAAGGGGTGAGGCTGCCAGCGTTCGGCGAGACTTGGCGCAAAGCCTCGGAGCTCACCGACCTGCGGGCAAGGCCGCGACCTGATGTCTTGTTACCAGGTGCTACGAACGTTGCTAGGGACTTTGCTACGAAGGTTGCTACGTACCGATGTAGAAGAAAACCGCAGTGTGGTACACGCTGGGAGAAGCTGAGAAAGCTACCCACGTCCCTCGGACGCGGCTCGACCACGCCTGCCGCGTTGGTAGGCTGCCCTACCGCCGCACGGAAACTGGCGCCCGCCTGCTGTCGCAAGACGTGGTCGAAAGACTTCGGAAAGGTGGACTTAAGGTTTTCCCACGTCCGTATGACCCGATCGCGTCTTCACCAGAGTATGAGGCCAACTCGTCCGGTCCAACGTCAGGGGCTGGCCTGACAGCGCAACGGGAACGCGTCGAGCAAAAGCGGGGCGAGCTAGAGGAAATACGCGTCAACCGCGATCTGCAACAAGTAAAGGAACAGGAGCACAAAGAGAAGGCCGAGCGCCGCGCTGCGGCCGCAGCGGAACGGCAAGCGCAGGCGCAGGAGCGCGCGCAGGCACAGCGGCAGAGCGAACAATCTCGCCTAGAGAAAGCCGGCCAGGCTGAAGCTCGCGAGCAAATGGCACGCGACGCCGAGGCCCGCGATCGCCGACGGCAATGGGAAACTTCCTGCCTGGACTACGCCTTGAAACTTCTACCCAGCGATGTTCCTCACAGTTTTGAACTTGATGTCCACCAGGTCGTGGCCGATCTCCTCCCGAGACTTGAGCCCCACCAGTCCGAGCAACTCTTACACCGTCTCATTCAGGCTGGCATCGACAAAGCCTTGCAGCCGTGGAACAGACGCAAAGAAGTTGAAAAGATTATCGAGCAGGCACGCAACCAGCTTCCCGCTCTCGTAAGGAGTTGGACAAGCACTCCGAACGAATGGGACGTGCGTGCCATGCGCGCTGCAGCGGATCTGATCGCGCAGCTCAGCGATGAAGCGCCACTCGCGGAAATCCGCGCGGCCGCGGCAGAGGCAGGTAATAAAGTTCGCGCAGAATACGAAATGTGGAAAGCCAGCGAGGACCACCGCCAGGCTTGCGAACGGATGGCGAAGTGCGTGTTTGATGGAGACGACGCTGCCGAGGCAGTTCGGCAGGCTTTGGAGAAACTGCCTGTAGGAACCACACGAGCGAAGATGGAAAGTGCCCGCGATGCAGCACTTGCTCCTTTCCGAGCAGCACCAAAGGCCGTTGCGGACGCGGACCGCTACCTGCAGCACGTAACCAACCACATCGAAATACTCGGAAATGACGAAACGGGCGAATGGGAACTGGGTGATTGGTTCGAGCGATACGGTCTCGCGGCGAAGCTGCGAGCCAGGCTACGACCACTGCTGATTGAAAAGCTGGCCAAAGAAACGCTGGACGTGGGCGAGGCCCACGAATTCATCGAAGAGTGGCTCGATCAAGAGCTGGAACTGGGCGATTGAGCAAACTGCCCTTACGGCGATTCGTTCTTGGCCTTGAAGACTACTGGAATCTAGTATTGCGGTCAATTCTGCACGTTTTGGACGGATGGTCGGCAAACCGGAAGTTATCGGCGGACCACGCGGTCAAGTCCTGGTAAGTCGTGCCGGCTCAGATGGTCGACGCAACACTTTGTTGAAGTCTACTCGCAGGAGTCTGGAAACCTAAAGTCTTTCTGGGACGTTGATTCAAGCGCAGCGCGACCTGGTCGAGTTGCGCTTGCGAATGGACAGACAGGTCGGTTCCTCGCGGGAAGTATTGGTGTAACAGCAGATTGGTGTTTTCGTTTGTACCGCGCTGCCAGGGACTCTGCGGATCGCAGAAGTACACCTGCACATCCGTAGCTACCGTGAAGTCCTTGTGTTTCGCCATCCTTCTTGTCTGCGGACGAGCAACTCGATGTGCAGCAGCTCATGTCGAGGAGCATCAGCAAAACCTAACCTTGGGGGTGAAGCATCTTTTGGTCACAGCTGTAGGCGCGGGCGGCGGAGCATACGGCGCGCAAGGACCTGAATTGCGCTTCTGTGCTGTCGAAGTGGCGGAGAAATGGCCAGAATTTCTGGTGGCCGTTCCGTCGAATCGGCTTGAATGTTCCTGGGCACTTTTTCAGATTGGATTTCTGCTCATGTAAGAAGAGAGTGTATCATGCGGGTTATAGTCACTGAGAAAGGCGCGAAGCGGAACCATCTCGATATGCAACAGACATGAAGACGTTCAAGGAAGCTCGATCAAAGGAAAAACCGTGCCGGCACTGCGTCTGATCGTGCTGATCCTCGCGGCTGGGCCCATGGTGTACTACCTTATTTCGCTGTACTGCGTTGTGGATTACTTCCGGGCAGTGCGGAAGCTTCCGGCACGAAATGATGCTTTTGCGCCTCCAGCGAGCATCCTGAAGCCGGTTCGAGGAGTGGACCGGGATGCGTACGAGAACTTTGCGAGCTATTGTGGGCTGAACTATCCGGAATACGAGATGATCTTCGCGGTGGCCGATCTGAATGATCCGGCCATTCCGGTCATCAAGAAATTGCAGCGAGACTTTCCGGAGCGGCAGATTCGCCTGCTGACTTCCGTGGAGCGGCTCGGGGAAAACAACAAGATAAACAGTTTTTGCCGGCTGGTGAAGGAGGCTAAGTACGACTTGCTGGTCATGACGGACACCGACGTCCGCGCTGGGCGTGATTACCTGCATGAAGTGGCGGGGCCGTTCGCGGACCCCACGGTGGGAGGGGTAACGTCATTTTATCGCTGCATGGGCGGCGGCACGCTTGCCGCAGACTTGGATATGCTGGGGATGAGCACCGACTCGGTGCCCAGCGCGCTGGTCGCGCGGAAACTCGAAGGGAACGTGCGATTCGCGTTCGGCTGGACGATGGCGACGACCAAAAAGCACCTGGCGGAAATCGGCGGTTGGGAAGCAATGGTGAACTATCACTCGGACGATTTCGAGCTGGGAAACCGCCTCGCCCGCCAAGGGTATCGCGTGGAACTGATGCGAGAACCTGTGTGGATGGTTTTCCCAGAGGAGAACCTCAGAGAGTTTTTGACTCATGAGCTGCGTTGGTCTATTGGGTTGCGGAATGTGCGGCCCTCGGGATATGCCGGAATGATTCTAACGCACGGTCTGCCGTGGGCGGTGCTGGCGGCGGTGGCTGCAGGAGCTGCAGGATGGATCGGCGTCGCGGCGTTTTATTTGGCGGCGTATGTGGTTCTGCGTTTGAGCGTCGTCTGGGCCGCCGGAAGCTGGGGCCTGGGAGACAAGATGGTCACGCCGAGACTTTGGCTCGTGCCGTTGCGAGATGCGATTAGTGCTGTAGTTTGGCTAGTCGGATTTTTCTCCGACAAGATTATGTGGCGTGGCCTGGAGTATCGTGTGAAGAAGCGGATGCTCGTGCCGGTGGCGGGCGGGAAGCATCCAAATTGACGGCGCCGAACCGCGGCGCGAAGGGATGAGCTGAGGATGCACGCGGTCGTGGCGGCGATCCATCTGTAGGCGGGCTGACCCCGGGTGCCTGCCCATTCTGGCGGCGACGCCTCTCTGTGGCTACACGCGCGCGGCGCGTCTTCCGGCGCGAACGCGGTCCAAGCTCCCAAACTACACTCCACTCGAATCCATCGATGAGGCGGGAGAGCGGGCGAATCGTTCTTGTGAATTCCTGGTTTGCGGCAGGATGTCATACGCATGTCTATTGAGAAGCTACAAGTTTTGAAGACCTCGACTGTTTGAAGGGTGCCTCGAATTGTGCGGGATAGCCGGATTTACACATAAGAACTCGAAGCCGTCACAAGAAAGGACTCGGGACATGGTGGCAACTCTCTTCCACCGGGGCCCTGATCAGCAGGGCATTTTCTCCTCGAATCTGTTTTCCTTTGGTGCTACCCGTCTGAAAATCATAGATCTTGAATTCGGAAATCAGCCCATTCTTGAGAATGACGGGGAATGTGGAATCGTCTTCAATGGAGAAATCTATAATCATGTCGAATTGAGGGTGGAACTCGAGAAATTAGGACACCAGTTTACCTCGCACTCGGATACGGAAACCGTCCTGAAAGCATTTGTGCAATGGGATACGGGGTGTTTCGCACGCCTCCGGGGTATGTTTGCCTTCGCCGTGTGGAATGTGCCTCAGAAACGCGTTGTTCTGGCGCGCGACCGAATGGGGATCAAACCGCTATATTTTTCACAAAGGGGCGAGGATTTATATTTTGGGTCTGAACTTAAAGCCATCCTTATCCATCCCGAAATCGAGCGAACCCTGAGTCGTGAAGCGCTCGGTTGTTACCTCTCGCTAAATTACATCCCATGTCCTTGGACGCTCATCGACGGCATTCGAAAAGTTCCGCCGGGCACTTGGCTTGAGTGGAGAAACGGAGAGACTACAACCAAGAGCTACTGGCAACTGCCGTATGGGAAAATCCGTGAAATATCGCTGGAAGATGCCAAGGAACAACTAAACACACTTCTGGCGGAATCCATTCGAGAACATCTGCTTTCCGATGTGCCGCTAGGGGTCTGGCTAAGCGGTGGAATCGATTCCACTTCGATTCTGCATTACGCCGCGGCGGCAAATTCCTCCCGATTGAAATCGTTTTCAATTTCGTTCAAGGGACGCAGCTTCGATGAATCGTCCTACATTCAGAGGGTCATACAAGCATATGGCACGGACCACGACGAACTGGATTTGAATCCCAGCGTTGATCTGAGAGGAGCAATTGAAGAGTTCGCTTATTATTCCGATGAGCCGAGCGCAGATGCCGGTGCGTTGCCAGTCTGGTTTTTAGCGAAACTTTGTAAGAGGAAAACGACGGTAGCCCTGAGTGGTGAAGGTGCGGACGAGCTTTTTGGCGGATATCTGACCTATCGTGCCAACCGAATTGCTCGGCACCTTCGGAGACTTCCGCGCGCGGCAGTATCAATGGGCCTCTCCATAATGCGACACTGGCCAGTTTCCGACGAAAAGATCGGATTCGACTACAAAGTGAAGCGCCTGCTCGACGGATCTCTCATGTCGCCCGAGCGGGCGCACGTCTATTGGAATGGAACATTTGCAGACGAGGAGATAAGCACGCTTCTGTATGAACCGCTGCCTAGGACTCTCGACCAGATTCTCAGTCAGCTAGCAAATCTCCCAAGAGTCGATGACGATCTGGCTCCATTCCTTTGGCTGGACCAGAAATACTATCTTGCAGACGACATCCTGACGAAAAGCGACCGTATGAGTATGGCTCATTCCGTGGAAGTCCGGCCGCCATTCCTGGATCACCGGATCGTCGAATTCGCCGCGACCCTGCCTGCTAAGCTCAAGATCCGAGGTTCACAGCAAAAGGTTGTTTTGAGGGAATTGATGAAAGACAAGCTGTCCTTCGCCATCCTCAATCGAAAAAAGATCGGCTTTGATATCCCGGCACACCAGTGGCTTCGGGGACCCCTTCGCGGATTGCTTGAAGACTCCTTGCAATTGGGGCTATCGGAGTATGGACAACTTTTCCGTCGAGATGGCATCGAACTGCTTAAGAAACGCCACTTTCAACGGGAAATTAACGTTGGATATCACCTCTGGGGTCTGCTCATACTGTTCTTGTGGATGAAAAGATGGCAAGTCAAGATTTAGCCGCCTGCTGAGAAATGAACGATCTCTTTAATCGCCGTTGGTTTTTGCTTCTCCTTGTTTTCCTATGCGCAGCCGCGATCTATCTCGGTTGTGTGCTCTCGCCGCCCTCTCTTATGGATGATGTTGATGCCGTGCAGGCGCAAATCGCCAGAACCATGCTGGCGAGCGGCGATTGGGTGACGGCGCGACTGGATGGGGTCCTCTACCTCGAAAAGGCTCCGTTAATTTATTGGTTGATGGCAATCTTCTATAAGATTCTTGGCGTGGCGGATTGGGTCGCTCGGCTACCGGTGGCACTCGCCTCGATCGCTCTCGCGCTCTTATCATCCGTTTTCGGCATGTGGGCTTTTGGAAAACGAGCTGGCTTTTGCGCGGGATTGTGCATGTCCACGTGTGTTGGACTATTTCTCTTCACGCGCATCCAGATCCCCGATGTGATGCTCACATTCACCATCACCCTCGCCCTGTGGGCGTTCTTGCGCGCCCTGGATGAGGACGAAAGACAGCCGCGACTCTGGGCGGCCATTCTTGCAGCAAGTCTGGGCTCAGGGCTTTTGCTCAAAAGCCTGGTTGGCATTGTGTTTCCGATCGCGGCGGCTTTGACCTATCTTTACGTTTCCAAACAACTGTTTTCGCCTAGAACCTGGCTGCGACTGCGGCCAGTGAGTGGTTTTCTGATCGTGCTGCTTATCGCCGCCCCTTGGCATGTGTTGGCCACACTGCGGAATCCTCCCTACTTTGCCTGGACCCTGAAGAGCGGTCCTGGCTTGTACCACGGATTTTTGTGGTTCTATTTTGTGAATGAACAACTGCTACGATTTCTCAACCTAAGATATCCGCGCGATTACAACACCGTTCCACGGCTGTATTTCTGGCTGTTCCATCTCCTTTGGCTCTTTCCCTGGAGTGTGTACTTGCCGGCGATCAAACAGCTCTCGTTTAAACCTGTCGATCGCGCAGGGCAAACCAGACTCCTGGCGCTCTGCTGGGCGGGGTTCATTCTCGTCTTCTTCACTTTTTCAACGACTCAGGAATATTACTCGATGCCTTGCTATCCGGCCTTAGCGCTTTTGCTTGGTTCGGCAATGGCTGCCGAAGGCAAGTGGATCCATCGAGGAACGCGCGTTTTGGTAGGAATCACCGCTCTCGCTGCGCTAGCGGCTATCGCCATAGCTTTTGCCGTGCGCAATCTGCCCACTCCGGGAGATATTTCCTCTGCCCTATCGCACCATCCTTCGGCCTATACTCTATCGCTCGGGCACATGCTAGATCTTACGTACGATTCCTTTGCCTATCTTCGGATGCCGCTATACTTGGCAGGGGCTGCTTTTTTGCTGGGAGGCGCGGGTAACCTATGTTGGTCAGGCATCCGTGCCTTTTTGACGACCGCTCTGATGATGGTTCTGTTCTTTCACGCAGCCCGGCTGGCGCTCGTAGTCTTCGATCCTTACCTTTCTTCGCGACCGCTCGCGAACGCGTTCCTTTCCGCGCCTCCGGGAAAGCTCATCGTCGATCATCATTACTACACATTCTCGTCCGTTATTTTCTACACGAATCAGGACCCTCTGCTTCTGAACGGCAAGTTCAACAATTTGGAATATGGTGCGGCCGCACCAGGCGCTCCCGCAGTGTTTCTGAACGATTCGGAATTCAAAGCCTTGTGGACAAGCGGGAATAGATATTACTTGGTAGCATCCCAGAAGGGGGTAGATCGCGTCGAACATTTTGTCGGCAGGGAGCAGTTTGAGACCGTTTCAACCAGCGGAGGAAAAGTTCTGTTGACCAACATAGCCTCGAAGAGTCCTTCCAACACTACGCTGATTGCACCTATCCAACCCGTCGCGTCCTCATTCCCCGCGTCGTCAGTAGGAACCGATGTTTCTGACTGACGCCTTGCAGAAACCTGCCGCAAATTCTCGCCGCGGCACCCTGCGGACGACAGGTTCTCTGGTTCTGCGGCTGGCCATCGGTGTAGGAGTCCTTGTTTATCTTGCGAAATCGGGCCAGATTAATTTGTCCTCCCTGATCCGGCTTTTCCATGTGTGGCAAATAACCGTAGTTGCGATCGGATTCTTGCTCCTGGACATTTTCATGATGTCCATTCGAGCGTCCCTGTTGTTCCGTAATGCGCGACTAACTCTCTCTCTGGGGAATTCCATACAACTAAACTTGATCGGGTTTCTTTTCTCCGCGTTTCTCCCCGGGGCAGCTGGAGGAGATATTGCCAAACTTGTGTATGCAACTCGGGGAAATCACGGTAGGCGTGCAGAGGTCGCAACCGTTCTGATTTTGGATCGCCTCGTCGGACTATTTTCACTCGTTCTGCTCCCTCTTTTGTTTGTCCCTTTCTTTCCCGACCTACTGCGCTCGGTTTCCGTGCTCAGGCGCCTTCTGTATCTCGATGCCTTGCTGGCGGGATCGATGCTTGTCGGTACGGCACTGGTCATGTTTTTTGTGCCCACACGTTCCTGGGTAGCCTGGCTACTGGGCAGATGGCCGGGAATCAAGAGCCTTGCTCTTCGTGTGCTGGACGCGATGGCACTGCACGGAAAGGCTCAAGGCACGTTGTTCTTCGCACTCGTTCTTTCTCTTTTAGCGAATCTAGCGCTCATCCTGGTAACGGCCTTGGGTCTGTATGCCGTCAATCCCAGTTCCTTCTCAATGCGACTCGCGCTGGTTGCGCCGATCGGCCATTTGGTGAATAGTCTGCCTTTAACTCCCGGGGGAATCGGTGTTGGAGAAACGGCATTTAATACTCTATTTAAATTGACAGGAATGAGTGGGGGAGCGGAAGCCTTACTCTGCCTCCGTTTATGGAATATTCTTGTAGGCTCAATCGGCCTGGTTGTCTACCTACTTGGGATGCGTCGCGCCGTGTATCCCTATGAAGACGTGTCTGAGGAAGAGGGAGGCGGCTATGTTGCGGCAGAATCGGCAAATTGAATTGAAACGGAAAAGCTTGCCACTCCTTCAAATAGAAGTGAGGCTGGCTAAATGGATTTCTGGAGCACCGGTACTTAATTTGCTCTCACTGGGAATTAAGTTCGAAACCGAAGTGATGTGGCCTGGAATGGTGGATAGAGCGTTTTTGGAAGGCAAGTTATGAAAATAGTTGTTCTCGGTGGGGATGGATACTGCGGCTGGGCGACTGCCCTTTATCTTTCAGCAAAAGGGCACTCCGTTGCAATTGTGGATAATTTCGTACGCCGCCAGTGGGATCACGAACTGGGCGCGCAAACTCTAACGCCCATCCTCCCGCTGAGTGACCGTCTAAGGACTTGGACTCGCCTGACAGGAAAAGCCATCGAGCTTTTTGTCGGAGATGTAACGGACTACGACTTTATGCTCTCCACGGCCAAACAGTTTGAGCCGGAGGCTATCATCCATTTTGCGGAACAGCGATCGGCTCCCTATTCGATGATCGACCGAAAGCATGCCGTATTCACGCAGGTGAACAATGTTGTCGGGACATTGAATGTTCTGTTCGCAATTCGGGAGGTGCAACGGGATTGCCACTTGATCAAGCTGGGCACGATGGGGGAATACGGGACGCCAAACATTGATATCGAAGAAGGATACATCCGTATCGAACACAACGGGCGGAGCGATCTCTTACCATTCCCCAAACAACCCGGTTCTTTCTATCATCTCTCCAAGGTGCACGACAGCCACAACATGATGTTTGCCTGCAATGTCTGGGGAATTCGCGCAACAGATCTGAATCAAGGCGTCGTGTATGGCACCATGACGGACGAAATAGGCTTGGACGAAGCCTTGATCAATCGTCTGGATTACGACGAAGTGTTTGGCACGGTTCTGAACCGCTTTTGCGTGCAGGCGGCCATCGGCCAGCCATTAACCGTCTACGGGAAGGGCGGCCAGACCCGAGGATTTCTGGATATCCGAGACACCGTTCGGTGCATTGAACTGGCCTGTCTGAATCCTGCGGCTAGGGGCGAATGTCGAGTGTATAACCAATTTACAGAACAATTCTCCGTTCTAGATCTCGCAAAGAATGTGCAAGAAGCGGGGAAGGATCTTGGGATGAAGGTGGAAATCGATCACATTCCAGATCCGCGTGTCGAGGCCGAACTTCATTATTACAACGCGAAGCACTCCAAGCTTCTTGATCTGGGCCTGCAACCTCACTTTCTCTCGGAATCTCTTCTCGATTCACTGATGAATATCGCCCTGAAGTATCGCGATCGTGTCGATCCCACGATCATGCTCCCGCAAGTGAACTGGCGTGAACCACGTAATGAGCGCCGGCTGCAAGCAAACGTCGCCACTGGAATTTCTGTGAGCGCGGCGCAGGCGGGTGAGTCCCGCGTGGCGTCCGGTAAAGGAAAGAACCGCTGAAACCTACACCGGGCGGTTCACCCGCACCGCAGCGAGAGTGATTGTGGGTGTTGTGCTCTAGGAATCGCTTTTGGTGGTGGAATCCGGAACGAACGTACCTGTGGTCGAAACAAATTGGCCGTCTCGGAGCTTGTAGTCAACGCCACGCCACCGGATGGACGTTCGTGTGAAACTCACCAGCCAGATTAAGAACGCCATGGCATCCCAAACCGGGATTAGCGGCATTTTCCCCCAAAGTCCTGCCTGTTTTAGCCCTCGGATTCCGATGAGCCAGGTTATCGCTACGCGAAAGACTAGATACGAACCCCAATAGGCCGCGGCAACGCCTAACCTGGGGTGGGCCAAAACCGCGAGCGTTGTCCAGGGCAGACCCCAGGTAAAAAGCAGGCCAAAGTGCCCCCAGGGCCGCATTGCTCTCATCACAGTCATCCACCGTACGCGCTTCGCCAGAAACTCACGCACTCCCTTGAAATCAGGAACCGTTTCCACGACGTACGGCAGCAGCTTTACTTCAACTCCTTGTTCGGCAATCAGGCGCCCAAAGAGCAGATCGTCCGCTGGTCGATTTTCCAACACTTGAAAACCTCCGAAGCCGGAGATGCGCTGCTTCGTCGACACCATTGTGGGCCCAAGCGCGAAATGCACGCCGTCAAGCTGCCATGCAACCAGTACGCCCGCATAAAAGTCCGAAATCATCCCAATTGTCTGAATTTTGTCGATGAATGATCTTTCCCGCGGTGATACGTAAAAACAAGTCACTCCTCCGACACGGGAATCGCGCAACGGCTCAACCACTCTTCGAAGATATCCGGGATCTACGCGCACGTCGGAGTCGTTAATGACAAGGTACTCGTATCGGGCTTCGCGTTCCATCAGTCGCAATTTGGCGACCTTGTCGTTGATGACGGTGTGGCCGGCGCTGTAGAGCAGCCGGATCTTTCGCTCCGGGAAGTCTTGCATCACTTTCTGGATTACCGGCACCGAAGGATCGGTCTGGTCTGTCACGCAGAAAATGAGCTCGTACTCTGGATAGTCCTGGCGACAGAAGCTAGCAAAGTTTTCATAAGCGTCAGGATCTAAACCGCGAACCGGTTTGAGATTGCTTAACGGAGGAGTGAAATCGAGATTTTTTCTGAATTGATTTCTTGACTGCCAGAAATATCGGCTGGAACTGTAGATTGCCAAAAGGTAGAAGATAAAGGGAATCGCCGCCGCGAAAAGGATAACGTACTCTATGACCTTTGAGGACACGGCGCCTCATTCCTGATTCTAGTGCGGCCAGTGGAAATTGAATCTGAACTCTGCCATACAGCAGGACAGCGGGCGAACTGCCTTTATCCTAAATTCCGGCTCCGCCCAGAGATTCTATCCGGATCAAGAAAATTCACGAATGCCACCGCCTTCCTTACCGGCAATCTGACATCCCGGATACTAGCACATGCGATCGTGACACTTCGCGGAAAGGTCCATTAGATTAGAAGGGCAGTGCTTTTCGCCGGACTTGAATTTCGCTCGAATCTTCTGGAGGATTTTGGCAATCTATGGCACGTTTTGTTGTGCTGGTTTTGCGCAATTCCGACTCTTCGATGAAATAGACACGTGACGCATACTCGCAGACTCCGACTGAAAACGATTCCCCTAATTGTGATCAGCATCATTTTGGGACCCCTTGGAAACGTATTTCTTGGCAAGGCCATGAAAAGCGCCGGGTCGCTGACTTCGGGGAGAATTCTTGATCTCGTCCCGATCGCTTCTCGGATACTGACGTCCAGCTATATCTGGTTGGGCGTTGCCTGCTTACTGGGCTTTTTTATCGTTCACATGCTGTTGCTGACCTGGGCAGACTACAGTTATGTGCAGCCGGCTACATCTCTGTCCTACGTTTCCATCACCATGCTGAGTTACTTTATTCTTGGAGAGGTGATCTCCCCGTTACGCTGGCTTGGTGTCAGTGTGATCTGTTTGGGTGTTTTTGTTGTAGGTCGGACCTCGCCTAGCACAACAGGACAACCTAAACGTGCGTGAAGCGGTCCTCTTCTTTTTCATTGTCGTAGCGGGAACAGCAGGAGAACTATGCGTAAGTCGCGCAATGAAGGGTATCGGAGAAGTCCACGACTTTAGTCCCAAATCTATTCTGAGTTTTGTTCTGCAATCTTTGCGGTTGCCGTGGATGTGGCTGGGCATCGCACTGATGAGCTTGGGATTTTTCTCCCTTCTCACTATTCTCTCATTTCAGGAAGTGAGTCTTGTGGTGCCAGTCAGTGCCCTGAGCTATGCTGCGGGAGCATTTGGAGCAAAAGCTTTCTTGGGTGAAAGCGTCAGTCGAAATCGGTGGATCGGAATCGCCGTCGTCTGCCTCGGTGTTACCATCGTCTGGTGGAGCAGGAGGTAACTGTTCGCCACCTTCCATCTCCGGCTGACTAGATGAGAAGACAACAGAAAGTCCAAGTGAAGGACGAGAGTTCAGCCACTTTTCTCGGTGGTTGCTTGGTGAGCCAAATTGAACCGGGGACGCTGGAACACGGTAGAACCTAACGCCCCCAATACGCGACCTAAATCGAGTGTCTGCTGACGAACCAGTCGGAAATAAGGTAACTGATGCGGAATGAGGGAGATAATCCGGTCCGGCAAGGTCTCAATCCTGCTTCCGTGACTGCAAGAGTGTTTGGATTGCACATGCCGACGGCCAGCAATGACACGCCAAAAGATGGTCAACAAGACCGCCGCGTCGAAATCATCAACTCCGGCGACGTGATTGGCACGTAGATTGGTGGCAATCCTTCCTCGCGATACGGCACCGTTGGGTTGCATTACGAGTCCGCTGCTGTAGCTGAAGCCCATGAAAGGTGCTGTGCCCTATTTTGTGCCTACACAGCATCACAAACCGTCGTATTTGGTGGCAGCGAGACAGGGCGGCAAGTTGCTCTACAATGCCGAAAAATGAATAAGATAGCAATTCATCGCACTCGGTAGCGAAGTGAGCGCCGCAACTGTTAACCGAAGGGTTGCTAGGGCGACATTTCTCTCAACCACCGTGCCCAATTCTTTGCCCGTACTCAATCAAATGTCGTATGAATTGGTAGCAGTGTAGGCGGGAGTTGAATCGGCTGTAACTTCAAGCAGAATCAACACCATAGCAATTGATCGTATTCCATCGCAAATCAGCGCGGACCAGTCTTTCTTGAACTCATAATCCGTTGGTCCTAGGTTCAAATCCTAGCGGGCCCACCAACTTTTAAAGTCTAGCGACGACCCAACCTTCATCGAATGATGAGATCGCTGGAATCCGCGTAACGCGGCCCCCAATTATGTCGATCAGACTGACAAGACGCTTCATGACGGATCGACTAAACTTTGCTCGCGGCGTTGCTGCAGCGTATCGTGTCTTCGTAACACGTCTTCACCCAGTTGCAGGGGAAAGTTCGGATTGAAAGGCCGTGCATGGCAGCCTCTCTAAAGGCCCGGATCGAAGCCAGCGAACCTGTGATGGTGCGCGTCCCAGGGGGTTGGTTCTGGATGGGCTGCGAAATCGGGCGCGATGATGAAAAGCCTCTGCATCGCGTATGGGTGGATGCCTTCGAGCTTGCCGCTTACCAGGTCACGAACGAGGAGTACGCCTGCTTTCTTGCCGCAATGAGTTGTCCTCAGCCGTTTTGCTGGAACGATCCAAACTTCAATCACCCGAAGATGCCTGTCGTGGCGATATCTTGGCATGAGGCTGTGAAGTATTGCGAGTGGCTAAGTCGCACGACTTCCGAGTCCTATCGCTTGCCTAGCGAAGCCGAGTGGGAGCGCGCCGCTCGCGGCGGCGCCGAGGGTGCACTCTACTCGTGGGGAGACACGCCTCCCGAGCTGCTTCCCGATTACGCCCGGCGTTGGAAGAGTGGTCCTGAGCCGGTGGGTCTATATCCGCCAAACGCTTACGGGCTTTACAATCTGGGCGACAACGTGCACGAATGGTGTGTCGACTGGTACGACGCCGGCTACTACGGCTACTCTCCCAAGCGGAATCCGCAAGGGCCTGCCAACGCCGGTCGCCGAGCCTCGCGAGGTGGCTCCTGGCGACACCACATCAAGGTTGCTCGCACTGCGGCGCGATCGAGTATCCCGCCGGAGTTCGAATACACCGACTACGGTTTCAGAGTCGCGCGATCCTCGATTACCTGAAACTGTTTCTCGCGCCTTGCCTTGTAGACATCGCTCTTGAACGCCCGTCATAATCGGGCAGCGCTGAGAAACACGCTCTCAGGGAAGTGATCCTCCTTCTACGAGTTGGAGCTGGGGGAGAGGCGGTGGGGAAGACTGCGGGACCGTTTCGAGGGCTTCGAGCCATAGGTGGACAGCCGCGCGAAGCGGCGTGACCGCGATACCGGCGAAGGTCTCCGGATATCCGTCCAGACGGCGCAAGGCCGATCGCAACAGCGAAATGGTTCCGGCGCAGTTCCCGCGCTGAAAATGGTGGAAAGAAGCAGCGACCTGAATCAGCCCTTGCAGAAACGTTCTTTCCGGCTCTTGCGCCGCGAGCCACACCGATTCCCAATGTTCGTGAGCTTCGAAGAATGCGCCGGAATGGAAGCAGCGCAGGCCTTCGTGCAATTCTCCGTGGGTCCAATCGAGTGACATGGGGGCGGCGAAACGTGAATCAGTTTCGGCCGGCAGGAATCCTAGCAGGATGTGGAGGGCCTGCGTACCATGCAATGCCGGAATAGACGGTAGCCTAACTCCCGGATGGTCGTGTACACGGAAGCCCAGAAACGGCGTTGAGGTTAAGACGTAAATGCCCCAGAATCACCCGCGGACCTAACTTCCGCGACCTCTGGCTACTCCTCAACGCTTCTTGAGAGTCACACCCAGCCCGCCGCCCTCCATGTAGAAGATCGTCTCCAGGTCTCCACTGGTCGTTACAGCCTTGACGTAATCCGGAACCATGTCCACATTGTGCGCGAGGATCAATCCGCCCGGCTTCACGAGTGGCAAGAGTTTGTTCAGATAATCGACATAGCCGCCCTTATCGGCATCGATAAAGGCAATGTCGATTGATCCTTTCAGCTTCGCCACCTGCTCATGAGCATCACCTTCGATGAGGGTCACCATCTTCTCTACACCAGCTTCCCGGAAGTGCTCGCGGGCCATTGATGCCCTTTGGTGATCGATCTCGAACGTGGTCAAGCGACCGTTCGTCTTCTGTAGCGCTAGACAGAGCCAGAGGCCCGAATAGCCCGTAGATGTGCCGATCTCAACCACATTTTTGGCGCTCGTTGCCTCCGTGAGGAGGCGTAGCGCCATGCCGTCTTTGACGGGAACGCTTAAATAGGTTTGATGCGACTTGACCATCCCGTCGAGAACGGTGAGGATTTTCGTCTCGGCTTCCCTTTCGTCAGCCAGGACATTCCACGAATGCAATTCGCTGGCTCCGCTTGGCTGGTAAAAGGCCACTAAGGACAGCGATAAAAGTACACGTACAATCGAAAGGTTACTTTTCATTGGTCTTTGAACCCCCCCGCACTTCTCACAACTCGTTCAACTTGCAGAGCCTAACATCAACGGAATCCGTACCAGCACCATTGGCTGGTCCCGCTAACCGAAATTATTGCAAGCCTCCTCCCAATAACGCCTTCAGGCCATGAGTAGGCACCGCGACATCCTTTGCGACGCAGACGTGACCATACCAATGGGCAGGATGCGGTGTAGGCGTGTTGTGTAATGCGGCCCCAGGGTCGGCCAAACAACTCTCCAACGGGAACTTCAAAAAAGGTCGACATCACACTACGCACTCACGGTCCTGTGCCCAACCGTGGGCTCACTTGTGGAAACTGCTCAGGATCAACCGCGACAAAGGGGCGGTGTATACTCTCACGCGCCAAAACCGGCATCGCATCGACAATCCCGCGAGTGCAGCTAGGGCTCGCATCGATTGGGCCTGCCGCGAAGAGTAAGGAGATCACATCCTCTATGCTAAGCCGCACGATCCGCATCATTGGCCGCACGATGTTTGTCACCGCAGTAACCGTTGTTCTCGCGCATTCCCTCAGTGCTGACAACGCAGCAACTGCGCGCCCGGGCTACTACCGCCATCCGGCGATTCACGGCGACACGATCATTTTTACGGCCGAAAGCGATCTTTGGACCGTCGGCATCAACGGCGGCATCGCTCGTCGCCTGACTTCAAATCCCGGCCAGGAACTGTTCGCTTCGATTTCCCCGGATGGCCGAACTGTTGCGTTCAGCGCCGAATACGAAGGCCCGCTTGACGTCTACACGATGCCCGTCGATGGTGGACTCCCACAGCGCCGCACGTGGGATGGCGATGCCATCGTCGAGGGCTGGACTCCCGATGGTCGCGTTCTCGTCCGCACCGAACGATACTCCACATTGCCCGACCCCAAACTCGTCGCCATCAATTCCGCTGGCGAGAGGGAAATCATCCCGCTCGCGCAGGCGGCGGAAGGGAGTTATACACCCGACGGCCATACCCTGTTCTTCACCCGCCTCGACCGCCAGCCAAGTTCCACGAAACGCTATCAGGGCGGCACTGCTGAAAATATCTGGCGCTACGACGCGGGTTCGGAAGCCGAGGAACTCACCGGCGACTGGCCAGGCACTTCCAACACTCCGATGTTCTGGAACGGCCGCCTCTATTTTCTGTCAGATCGCGACGGGGTAATGAATGTTTTCTCTATCGACTCCAAAGGTCACGACCTTAAGCAGCACACGCACCACCGCGGCCTGGACGTTCAGTCCGCCTCGCTCTCCGACGGTCGCATCGTCTATCAATGTGGCGCCGATCTTTGGCTTCTCGATCTCAAGTCTGGGCAGGACGCTATCGTTCCCATCACCCTGGTCTCCGACTTCGATCAACTGCGCGATCACTGGGTTAAAAAGCCCCTCGAATATCTCACCGGTGTCCACATCGCTCCCGACGGCAGTGCCGCCGTTTTCACCGCTCGAGGCGAGGTGTTCACACTACCCGCAAAGCCGGAGGGCCGCATCGTAAAGGTCGCCGGCAACTCCGGCGTCCGCTACCGCGAAGCTCGTTATCTTCCGGATGGCAAGAGCATCGTGGCCCTGTCCACCGAAAGCGGCGAAACCGAGTTTTGGAAGTATCCCGCCAACGGCATGGGCGCTCCCGAGCAATGGACCAATGAAGCCAAGGTGCTCCGGTGGGAAGGCATCCCGTCACCCGACGGCCATTGGCTCGCCCATCGCGACAAAGATCAACAACTTTGGGTCTTCGACTCAAAAACGAAGACGCAAAAGCGCATTGGCCAGTCGCTGACGGACGATTTCGCCGACCTCGCCTGGTCGCCCGACAGTCAGTGGCTCGCTTACGTGGAAACTGCAGATAACACCTTCACCCAGATCAAGGTGCTCAACGTGAACAGTGGCGCCATCCAAACATTAACGTCCGACCGTTACAACAGTTCAGTTCCCGTCTGGAGTTCGGACGGCAAATGGCTCTATTTCATTTCCGACCGCATGCTAAAGACCACTGTGCATTCACCCTGGGGTGCTCGTCAACCCGACCCGAACTTCGATCGATCCATGAAAATCTACGAACTGGCGCTCACGACAGGTTTGCGCTCGCCGTTCGCACCTCCCGACGAACTCCATCCCGATTCCGGCAAGCCGGAAGAGTCCAAAACGGAAACTCCCAAGGCGGACGCAGCCAAGGCCGATGCAAGCAAAACCGACACCAACAAATCCGACGAATCAAAACCGGACAAGTCCGCCGCTTCCAAGAAGCTTGCCCCGCCTGCCGTGAACATCGACTTCACTGATTTCCCATCTCGCCTCAGCGAGGTGCCCGTCCCCCCAGGGAACTACTCGGAACTTCAAGCCACCGATAAACGCCTCTGTTGGCTCGAACGTGGCGAAGAGCCGGAGCCCAAGCAGGCGCTCCAATGCCTCGACATCGCCAACAAGGGCGACGCTCCGGAAACCGTCATCGCTGACGTGCGCAGCTATGAAGTCTCCCTCGACCGTAAGAAAATGCTCGTCCGCAAAGCCGATGACTTTTTCATTTTCGATTCGGATGTTAAGGCTGCGTCTCTCTCCGACCCGAAAGCGCTTTCAAAAGCCAAGATCGATATTTCCCGCTGGAGTTTTGTCACCAATCCCCGCGCTGAATTTCACGAACTTTTCTTCGATGCTTGGCGGCTGGAGCGCGACTATTTCTACGATCGCAACACACACGGCCTCGACTGGAGGGGCATTCGCGACCGCTATCTTCCACTTGTCGATCGTGTCTCCGACCGCAACGAGCTCAACGATGTCATCGCACAAATGGTCGGCGAACTCTCCACCTTGCACATCTTCGTTCACGGCGGCGACGCTCGTCAGCCCGCCGACCAGATCGATCTCGCTTCGCTCGGCGCGGTTCTGCGTCGTGACGAGAAAGCCGGCGGCTACGTCGTGCGACACATCTATCTCCACGATCCCGATCTCCCCAATGAAGCGTCGCCGCTCGCTCGCCCCGACTCTCTGGTGAAAGAGGGCGAAGTCATCGTCAGCATCGACGGCGAAGACGCGCTCAGCGCCTCGGACGAGCGCGTGCTCCTTCGCGGTAAAGCCGGGCGCAAGGTTTTGCTCCGGGTCAAATCAGCTTCCGGCCAAACCCGCGATGTTCTCGTCACACCAGTGTCCGAGCGCGACGAGCGCAACATGCGCTACAAGGAATGGGAGTATTCGCGCCGTGTAAAGGTCGAGTCCGACTCCAAGGGCCATATCGGATACGTTCATTTGCGCGCCATGGGCCCCGCGGACATTGAGCAGTGGGCTCGCGAATACTATCCTGTCTTCGATCGCGAGGCCCTTATCATCGATGTCCGCCACAACCGTGGCGGCAACATCGATTCTTGGCTGCTCGCCAAACTTCTTCGCAAAGCGTGGTTCTATTGGCAGCCGCGAGTTGGTAATCCCGTGTGGAATATGCAGTACGCGTTCCGGGGCCACATCGTCGTGCTCTGCGATCAACTCACCGCTTCGGACGGAGAAGCCTTCGCGGAGGGTTTTCGCCGACTTGGCATGGGCAAACTGATCGGTGTGCGAACTTGGGGCGGGGAGGTTTGGCTATCGGCGAACAATTTCCTCGCGGATCGCGGGATCGCCACTGCAGCCGAGTTAGGCGTATACGGTCCAGAACGCAAGTGGTTGATCGAAGGTCACGGCGTCGACCCCGACATTGTGGTCGATAACTTGCCTCACGCCTCGTTTGGCGGCAGCGACGCACAACTCGACGCTGCCATGCGCTACCTGGAGGAAGAGATCCGTAAAGATTCGCGACCCGTTCCCCCGGCACCTGCATACCCAAACAAGGCTTTCAAGTACGAACAATAAGGCACAGCAGACTCCTCGATGTTGAAGTTAATTCATCGATTCGCAAGGGGTATCGATTCAAGACAGGGAATTGTCCATCGCTCGGATGAGGTCTGTAGGGTGCAGATATATCGGAATGCGGGACACGCGGGAGTCATGATTGAAGTCCGAGCCGTGGTCTTGGTTCGTATCGAGCGCGCACTGCTACTTATTTCTTCCGCCTACCATCGGGCCAAGGCAGCGACGGTCATATCAGAAGGCGATCGACCGGTGAATTGGTGATTCCGTCTTTGGCTATCGACGACCTCGGCGCGGACGTGCCCTCGATCTTCACTCCACGACCACGTGATGGCGACCTTGAGCGATTCATGTCCCGAAATATCTCTTACGCTTGAGCGGGTCCTCCGATATTTACGGGGGATTTCGAAGCTCGCGGGCATACCAATATATTTTTGATATATTTGCGTTTGCGTCATTTGTCAGTCGGCAGACTGCGATGTCCGTGCTTGTTACAGGGGCTTGTATGAAAAGGCTAGGTTTGCTTCTTTGAGCGGTGAAGATGTTCGGACCACTTTGTTCGATTCTGAAAAAGGAACGACACAGATGGGCCGGAATGCTTCACGAGCGGCTTAAAAACGGCTGCCGCCATTGGCTTCAACGCCTGATGCATCCGTTGGTCCTCCCATTCCTGAAATCCTCAAACCCGCGTCGCTACGGGCTTTGGAAGCACTTCGGTGCTTGGAAGTATGCGGTTTGTGACGTTCTGGTGCCGAGCAACGCTGTTCGAGGCAGTCTCGCTTAGGACACGCTCCGCGGACTTCGGAGCCTTCTCCCACATCTTCTCCATGCGATCCACCATGGTCCGTTTGTAGGCCGGTGAGAGATGCGCGTAGCGCTGGGTCATCAGTATCGACTTGTGGCCGAGGATAGGTGATTTAGGAATTCGCGGCGAAATTGTAACTTCTCAAACAGGCCGTGGATATAGGTGCCCCATACTTGTCCGTCATCCGAAATGCATCCGTCATAGCGGTCTACCGCACGGCCTTGCTCATCGGTGATGCGAAACAATGGGCGTGAGCTTGGGGTTCGCTCGGATTGCCCCCATGTGAATTTCGTAGCCGCTTATTTCTGCCCCGGAACTCAAGCGGCGGCCTCGGACTTGGACGGTTTGTTTGCGATTTTCAAATCTGGTCACGACTTCGAGGAGGCCCAGGCCGGTGACCGTGGGCGTCGCGGCTTCGACGTTGTCGTCTCCGGAAATATGAGTTCCGAGCATTTGGAACTCGCCGCAGGTGCCAACCACGGGCACGTTGTTTGTTCGAAGCGCACGCGCATACGTTTCGAGGCCTGATGAACGCAGGAATGCCAAGTCGTCTATCGTGCTTTTTGTGCCGGGGAGAATTAGCACGTCGGGAACTGGTTGGCACGGATCTGGGACGCTTGCGATGTATTGGAGAGCTACGTCCGGTTCGTTAGCTAAGCATTCAAAGTCGGTGGAATTGGAAATGAGCGGGAACCGAATCACGCAGATTTTCAGTTTTTGCGAAGAGGAAGCTCCGCTCGATCTTGGTTCCTTGACGCCGTCCTCTTCATCGATTCGAGGGTTTGGAACGAACGGGAGGACGCCGCGTGTTTTCTTGCCCGTGCGCGCTAAAGGGTCGAGGGAAAGCGCTCACCTCCACCATTCCTGGTGTCCCCCGATTATGAATGTAATGCCGGTTCGAATGGTGAATGGCGCGGCCGGAAATCCGAATGCGGCTTGATAGTGCTCGCTGAGCAGGTTTTCGATGCTGGTGTAGATTTGCGCGTAAGAGGTCACCGCATAGCGTACGTTCAGATCCAGCTTTTGGTAGCCGGGCGCGAGATTATGATTCGGGAGAAGCAATGTGTTTCCGAAGAATCCGTCCAGGAGAAAGGTGCTGTCGTCGCGGCGGCTTACCAGATAGCCGCTGAAGGCGGCGTTCAATCTCCGGCGGTTATATGTGAGTATGAAACTCCCGGAGTGGGGGGCGAGATGAAACGGCCGCGCTCCTTGCAGCGGAGCGAAAGAGCCAATGGGAATGTTTGGGAATAGCGGATTAATCGCGGAGACTCCGAATGCCTTCGTCACGACCGCATCGAGATAGGTGTACTCGCCCTGGAACAGCAATCCGTGCCCAAGGTCAATCTTAGATTCCAGTTCGGTTCCCAACGCACGTTCGGAGGTGGCATTCACGTATGCGCCGCCGCCGACGGCGGTGGCTTCCGCTGCTTCCGCCGGGACGCCGATAGATTCCAGAGAGGAAGGATCGAGGAACGAAATCAAGTCGTAAAAATCGTTGTAAAAGTAAGTGATTCCCACGAGTGCGCGGCCATTCCACAGTCTCTGTTCGACGCCGCCGTCGAACGTCTTGCTCCTCTCGGGACCGACAGGTGACACGTCAAATTGCGCGATCTGCGCCGGTGTCAGGATGTTGATAAGCGCAGAAGCTTGTTGGGTGGTGCTGGGCTCCTTAATTCCCTTGCCGAAATTGAACTTGAGCTTTGTGTCGCCGAAAAAAGTGGCCGCGGAGGGACTACGAAGATAGTAGGCGACCGAAACGCGCGGGGAGGCTGCAAACCCAAAAACGGCATTGCCTTCGAGCCCGACACCTCCGGTCAGAAACAAGCGATGGCTGATGCTTCCATGACCTTCGAGAAACGAGCTGTAGTTGTTGCGCGTGAGGCCTTCGCCATCTTCGTGCTCGTAACGGAATCCGACGACTCCGGTCCAATCGCCAAAAAATCGGTAGTCGGACTGCGCGTAGGCGGAGCGCCGCGCTTCGTAGTCGGGAAATGGCTGCGGATAGGTTCCGGAAAAATCGAGAATGCCCTGACCGGTTACGCTAAAGCCGTTCGCCCCGCGAATGGTGACCAGGTTTCCCAAGTAGTTGGGTTGTCCAGTTCCGAACGGATCGAAAGGTTGCCCCGTTGGCGAAGGATTGGTGAAGAGGGAACTGAACTGAGCGAAGGCGAACTGTACAGAGTTGTGCCAGCGTTCGGTGGTTTGCTGCTGGGCGGTGACACCGACGTAAGTGTTCTGATTCCTCTGCGTGGAATCATCCGAAATTCCGTAGAGGTCAATTGCATTCGGCGTGCCCACGGCTGTCGTTATGTGGCGAACAGTTGCGCGGATTCCTGTGGTGGGAGCAACGTCCCAGCCTAAATTCGCACTAACCGTGGCGTTGTGGAAAAAGTCATTCGGATAGCTGCCCTGCGTGTCAAACCTCGAAAACTCAGAGAAGTAGTCGAACCTATGGAGGGCGCCACTTACGGAGACATCCTGGTTCAAGGTCCCGAAGGTTCCGCCGTCGACCGAATATTTTAATTCGGGGATCGACGTACTGCCGCGGGCGGTGGTGATGTTAACGACGCCGCTCAGAGCATCGCTGCCATAAAGCACGCTGTTTGCGCCGCGTAGCACTTCAACACTGCCGACGCCGTTGTTGGAGAGCTGCGCGAAATCGAATCCTCCGCCGATGGCATTTATGGGTATGCCGTCGATGAGCACTTTGTTGAAGTCCGATGCTCCGCCGCGGATGAACAGAGATGTGGTACCGCCGCGCTGGCTGGTCTGCACGATTTGCGCGCCAGGAACGTATCGCAGATTTTCGAGGACGTCGAGTCTGTTGAGCGATGCGATCTGATCGGTGTCGATGAGAATTACCGAGGCTCCTACTTGAGCCTCCGGGACAGCGGTTCCCGTTGCCGAAACAACAACCTGTTGAGGCAGAGGACCGATGCGCAGCGAGACTGTCAGCTCTTCGGTTTTTCCGGCGCTCAGGAAGATCGGCGGAACGTTCTCCGTGGCGAATCCAGCCGCTTCCACGCGTGGCGCGTAGCGGCCGCCGGCGGGAACCGTCAAATTGAACGCACCTTCCGCATCGGAAGTTCCTTGAACGACTTCGCGGTCATCTTGCAAGAGCACGATTTTTGCATTTGGAACAGCATTACCCAGGGGGTCGACTACTCTTCCGTGCAGACTGCCATTGGATTGACCCTTTGCAGGAAACGCGCACAACGTGGTCAGAAGCGCGCAGCACAGAAGTACTGGAAAACGATGCAACATCGGAATAGACATTTAGAGTCCTCCTTCGCCCTAGAAAGAGCGGACTGTGAGCTTGGCGGGACCGGTCTCCTGACTCGCGGCCTACTTCTGGGCGACTGCGCCTTCCCACCCGTGACGGGCAGTGGCTTGTGCAGTCGAAAAACGGCCGTTTACAGTTGCCGGGCAGTGGCGGCTTTTCACCGCGCTTCCCGAGCATCTCGCCAGCGAACTGCTTTTCGCGCGTCAACTCCAAATCAAATTGCTTTCCTCCTGTCCGCGGGTCCATGCGTTCGGAGGTACCGCTGATGCAATCAAATTAATTCGCGTCGAATCGAAGCGGAAAACGGGATGGGTCTGCGTCCGAGAAGATAGACGAAGAGGCCCAACCTGCAATTCGAGAAACGCGACGGATTGTTCGATCTAATTCCGGAATCGTTATCGACCTTTCCTTCGAGGTCGATGCGAATCGACGTGAACTCAGCCGGTCTCCTGGCTCGCGCTTCTTCGGATGGAAGCTGCCTTCCCAGCGCTGGTTGCGCCAGTGGCTTACTCGCTTCGCTCCTCCGCGCTTACAGTGGCGGGGCCGCTCCGGACTTGCACCGGATTCCCATACAAAAACCGAGTCGTACGATTTATACGGCAAGCGGTTGAAGGGAGTCAAGCTTTCCCCGATGCATCGCTGGGTGGTATAACCAAACGGCGCTCCTCAAGGAGCACCGCGGACCGCGCTGGTTTTCTTTTTCTGTTCCGTCGGGCACCGGAAATCAGTCGACCCTCATCACAGAGCTGAGGAAGTGGATGACGACTGCCTCAAATCTCGAAGAGTTGTTTGTGACACCGGAATATCGGCTGGTGCGAACCGGGCGTTTTCTGATTACCGAACTTTTGACGGCGCATCGCGTGCTTAGCACTTCCGCGCGCAATGGCGGTCAATCCGAAAGTGTGCGCTACCTCGTCAATCACCAAAGCTGTGAAGGCGCGAACCACCACGAGCGCCACGCGCTTATCACGGGTAGAGCAGGTGAGAACTATCACGATGCCGCGTGTAAGGAGATCGGCCTTGATCCTGGCGAAGTAGCGATGATGGGGACGGCTGCAAATATGAATTACGCGGCGGTAGTTCAGAGTCGGGATGACGCGACGCTGGTGACGGCGGTCGTGACCGCCGGTGTTCACGGCAATGCAACGTGCGCGGGCGATCCGGCCTCCTGGCGCGAGACGGAGAACGGTTGGGAGAAGATTGCGCTCGTTGGCGGAACGATCAATACCGAGCTGCTCGTGAATCGCTCTCTGACCCCTGGAGCTTTGGCACGCGCGGTGATGACCATGACGGAGGCGAAGAGCGCAGCCCTCCGTGAATTGGCGGTGAGCAGTCTTTATTCGAAGGAACTCGCGACCGGAACAGGCACTGATCAATTTTGCGTCGCGTCGCCGCTCAATGCGGGCCGGGCGATGACGAGCACCAGCCCACACTCGAAACTTGGGGAGTTGATCGGAGTCGCGGTGAAAGATGCCACCCTCGAAGCTCTGCGCTGGCAGAACGGGTTAGAGCCAAGCACTACACGCTCGCTCTTTCATGCATTGGGGCGCTATGGAGGAAATGAGACTAGTTTCATGGCGAGCCTGGCTCCGCTACTGACCGAGCGAGAGTTAGAGCTGTTGAAGAAGAATCTGAATTCGGTGATCTACGAGCCGAAAGTTGCGGCGGTGGCGTTCGCTATCGCTGCGGTGCTCGATCGCATTCGCTTCGGCACCATCCCCACGAGTTCCGCTCGCGACGTCCTTCGTCAACAGCTGGCGACGCTCGCCGCGAACCTTTCCGCCAAACCGGATCGCTGGCTGGATTTCTACGCGCAGCTTGCCGAAGCAGATCCAGACCAGCCGATGCGAGCTGTCTTTTCAGCGATCGCGCTAGGCTGGTCCTCCAAGTGGAACTGAGTCTTCTCCGTCCCAACGCGTTGCTGCTCGCTGGAGCGGTGGCGCTCGACTTGTTGCTCGGGGACCCCGTCTATCTCGCGCATCCGATTCGCTTGATGGGCAACACTCTTACCTGGCTGGAAAATGGCCTGCGAAGACTGGGTGCGGACGGCTACGCCGGCGGAATTGCGCTTTTCTTCTTATTGAGCATTATTTGGGTTGGCGGCAGCGGTGCCGCTTTATTTGGTCTGAAAAAATGGAACGATCTCGCCGCATTTGTCTTTCATCTTTTCCTCGCATACTCGTGCCTTGCGCTCCATGATCTCGTGCGACACGCATGGGCCGTGGAATCCGCGGCTCGCCGCGGTGATCTTGAGGGGGCTCGAACCGCAATTGCACGTTTGGTCGGGCGGGATACCGACCGCATGGACATCGCTGCGTGCCGCCGCGCCGCAATTGAAAGCCTCAGCGAAAATCTCACCGACGGTTTTGTGAGTCCGCTCGCGTGGTACGTGGTTTTGGGCCTGCCTGGTATCGTGCTCTTTAAGGTCGTCAGCACGATGGACTCCATGGTTGGTTACAAGACGCCTCGATACCTCGAATTTGGCTGGTGCGGCGCCCGCTTGGACGATTTGATGAATTTCATTCCCGCACGGCTTACGTGGCTTTTACTTTCTGTCTTGTCGCTGGTGATCCCTGGATGCTCCGCACGGAAGGCGTTGCGTGTTGGCTGGCAGCAACACGCGACACTTCCCGGACCGAACTCCGGATGGAGCGAAGCGGCTATCGCGGGCGGAATTCAACGGCGATTGATCGGCCCCATCTGGGCAAAGGGCGTGCTGGTTACTGAACTATGGCTCGGTGACTCTTCGGATCCGCCGGCGGGAGATGATTCCGACGTCCCGCGCTCCGAGTTCCTAATTGGTGCAACAGGCCTGTTGGCGGCCGCGCTCGCCGTGATCCTCGCCGCGATCCGTATTTGACGCGCTCAGCGCGCTATGTTAACTCTGTTATGTTCTCAGGAGCCCACGAGGGCTTAATAGGGAAGCTGGTGCAACTCCAGCGCGGTCCCGCCACTGTAACGAGGAAAGCCGTTTCGAAGTGCCACTCAGCGACGAGCTGGGGAAGGCTAAACGGTTCGCAAAGCTGCTTGCAACCTCCGAGCCAGGAGACCTGCCGAGAACGGCGTCCGACTTGCCTGCGGAGAACAGGAAGCAAGCGAATTACTTTCGAACATCTCGCCGCTTCAGTTCAAAGCTAATTTCCGCACGTCGAATCTTTCGCCAATCCAAAGAGAATAGACTCCGCGAGCAATGCCATGCATCCACGGCTCTGGACGTTGATCGCTCCCGCACTTCTCGTCGCGCTTGTGGCTTCGATTGCAGCCGGCGTCCAGCGGTACGCCTCACCGCCCGGTGGCTTGCAACTACCCGTTCCAAACACTGGGGACAAGCCGCTTCTGGTTCGCACGGGAAGTTCGCGGTATCCCCGTGAGGCTGTGGACAGCGATGGATTCACCGTGCGAATCGAACATCCCGCGCATCGCATCGTGTCGCAATCCTGGTCCATCGACGAATGGGTCTACGCCGTGGTTCCGTCGCGCGATGTTGTGGCCGTGAGCGAAAGCGCGTACCAGCAGCGCATGAGTAATGTCTATGCATCCGTACAGCAGTTTCATCCCGCCATCTCCAGCGACCCCGAGCGAGTGATTGCTCTGGACCCCGACCTGATGATCGTGTCCAGCGACGGTCGTGCCGATTACACCAGCCTGGCTCGAAGCTGTGGCGTTCCGGTGTTTCGTATTCAGACGATGCCGCAAACACTCGACGAGATCGAACAGGCTGTGCGACTGATCGGCTATATCACGGGCAACGACGACGCAGCGGCGAACGAAGCGGCGCGCTTTCACGACGCGGTGCAAAAGGCGCGATCGCTGCGGCCTCCCGAGGCGCCCACCCCTCGCATACTTGGGCTAGCGGGCAATTACGCCTACGGCAAAAACACGCTCTTCGACAACATTGTCGCGACTCTCGGCGGAATCAACGTCGCCGCAAGAAATGGGGTTGATGGCTACGAAGCTATCGATTTCGAACAGATCGTTCGCTGGGATCCCGAATGGATTGTCGTTGGCGCCGAGAATGGAAAAACGAAGAATGTACTGGCAGCACTTCGCGCTGACTCCACGATTTCCGTTACTCAGGCTGCGCGCAACAACCACATCGTAATTCTTGACGACCGCATCTTCCTTGCGAAGTCCACTTACTCGGCGCTTCTGGTGCAGGCTATGGGAGAGGCACTCTACAGTCCGGCCGGCCGTTCCACGGGAAACATTCAGTGAGTCAATCCGCGCAACTCCCAGTGTCCTTCGCGATGTCGCCTGTGGTATCGACGAGATCGCGGTTTCGCCTCGCCATCTTTTATGGATTTCTGCTGCCGATTCTTTTCCTTGCGCTTCTCGCGGGCGTCGGAGTCGGCAGTACGTCCCTCTCTTGGCCGGTCATTTTGAGGGTCGTGGAATTCAAGCTCCTTCCGCACGCCTGGACCAGCGCAATGACGGTTGCGAAAGCGGACCAGGTAATCGTTTGGCTGATTCGCGTGCCTCGGGTAGTGGTTGCCTTCTTTGTTGGTGCTGGGCTCGCCGCCGCAGGGGTCATCATGCAGGCGCTATTTCGCAACCCGTTGGCAGAACCTGGATTGGTGGGTGCTGGTGCCGGCGCGGTTTTAGGAGGAGTGATTTCCTTCGTTTTCGGCTGGAATGCCACCTCCGTTCTCTCTTTGCCGCTGCTCGCCATGTTGGGCTCCTTGCTCGCTCTTGCTCTTGTTTACGCCATGGCAACCCGCGGGGGCGTTACGCCCGTGGGCACCTTGCTCCTCTCTGGCGTCGCAGCTGGAGCCTTGCTGGGAGCCGTATCTAGCCTGCTGCTTTCGGTCAACATTGTGAATTGGCAGATCGCCCAGGACATCGTCTTCTGGATGATGGGTGGGCTCGACGCTCGAACCTGGACGCATGTCTGGTTGTGCGCCCCGTTCGTCATTCTTGGCCTCGCGGCTTCCTTGGCTCAGACCCGCGACCTGGACCTTCTTCAACTGGGTGAGGAAACCGCGGCTTCCTTCGGTGTGGATGTCGAGTCCTCAAAGCGCATGTTGACGCTTACCGCTGCGGTCTTGACGGGTGCTGCGGTTGCGGTCGCCGGGCTTGTTGGCTTCGTCGGACTTGTCGTGCCGCACGGCGTGCGTCTCATTCTCGGTCCATCGAATCGCTCTTTGCTTCCAGCGAGCGCGCTCACAGGAGGCGCTTTTCTCGTCCTCTGCGACTTGCTCGCTCGCACGATCCACCCTCCGTCCGAGATTCGCCTGGGCATTGTCACTGCGCTTCTTGGCGGTCCCTTGTTCATCTACTTGCTGCTCCGCCAGTATCGAGGAGCGGCTACCACATGAGTGTCCTCGAAGTACGACAAGCGACGGTAAGGCGGGCAGGACGAACCATCCTTGGTCCCGCTTCGCTCGAAATACGAGCGGGCGAAATGATGGCGCTGATCGGCCCAAACGGCAGCGGCAAAAGCACGCTGTTACGCCTATTCGCTGGATTGTGGCGTCCTGACACTGGCGATGTACTCCTTGACGACGTCGTGATCCGCAGCCGCCCTCGGAAAGAGATCGCCCGCCGGATTTCCTTCGTTCCTCAAGACTCGCAAATTGGTTTCGAATTCACCGTCGCCGAGATCCTCGAGATGGGGCGGTATGCGCATCGCGGACGGTTCGCACCGCAAACCGCGGCGGACCGCGCGGCGGTAAACTCCGCGGCAGCGTATTGCGATATCACCCATTTGACCGGCCGCCTGATCACCACGCTATCCGGAGGGGAACGTCAGCGCGTCCTTATCGCGCGCAGTCTGGTCGTCGAACCGGAATTTATTTTGTTGGACGAGCCGACGGCGAACCTCGATATCCAGCATGCGCTCGATATCCTGGATCTGTGCCAAGCGCTTGTCCGGCAAGGCAAGACCGTCGTGGTCGCGACGCATGACTTCAACTCAGTCACCCGATACGCGACTCGGTTAGCGCTTCTTAACGCGGGGAGCTTAATCGCTCAGGGACCCAGAGACACAGTGCTTCGTCCGGAAACCATCCACGACGTCTTTCATGTTGACGCGGAGCTTCTGTCAACAAGTGTGGGCGAAGCGGTGTATGTGTTTCATCAGCGAGCGGCAGGATAGTTAGTCGGCTACGCCGTTTCGAATGCTTCAGCGCACTACGATTTCTTGTTGGAACAGCTACGCGGACCGCTATGATAGTTATATAAATGGCTTCTCGACTGGGAAAATCATTGCGTTGTCCCGTAGTTTGCGCGTTGGCGGTTCTCCTGGCGACCGGCGGAACTGCGTGGAAATACACGGTTGCCGCGCAATCGACCAAGGCTCCCATTCATTTTTCGTTCCGGCCCATCCCATTTTCTCTCGACAGCTCCGAAAGCTACCAAAAGCATGCGCCGGAAAGCATGGCCGGAGGTGTCGCGGTCTTCGATTACAACAATGATGGAAACCTGGACATTTTGTTCACCAATGGCGCTGACATCGTCACTTTGCAGAAGTCATCGCCCCAATACCGTAATCGCCTGTTCCGAAACAACGGAGACGGCACGTTCACCGACGTAACCGAACAAGCCGGGCTCGCTGGAACCGGCTACGACGTCGGCGTCGCCATCGGCGATTACGATAACGATGGCTACGAAGATATCTTTGTTGGCGGCGTCCATCGCAACACGCTCTACCACAACAATGGCAACGGCACCTTCACGGACGTCACCGAGAAAGCTGGACTCGCGCAGCCCGACAAGGAGTACGGGCCGCTATGGTCCGTGGGCGCCGCTTGGGTCGACGTCAATAACGACGGCCTCCTGGATCTTTTCGTCGTGAACTACATGAGTTGGAACGTCAACAAGGAGCCGGACTGCAAGTGGGAAGGCAAGCCGGAATACTGCCATCCCAAGCTTTACAAGCCTCTCCCGAACCAGCTCTTCCTGAACAATGGCAACGGCACATTCACGGATGTTTCCGCCAAGTCGGGAATCCGCGCCCATCTCGGAAAGGGAATGGGCGTTGGCGTGGCTGACTATGATGGCGATGGCCTGCCCGATATATTCGTGGCCAACGACAAGGTCTTCAATTTTCTCTTTCACAACAGAGGGAATGCCCGCTTCGACGAAGTCGCGTTTGAGACCGGAGTAGCCTTACCCGAGCAGGGCAACGTCATCTCTGGAATGGGCGCTGACTTTCGCGATCTGAACAATGACGGCCTCCCCGATATCACGCTCGTCGCTCTCGACAATGAGACTTTTCCTGTTTATCGAAATGATGGCAAGTTGGGCTTCACCGATGTCACCGCGAAGAGTGGCATGGCTTTGCTCAGCGCTCCCATGGCGGGCTACAGCGCGAACATCGCCGATTTTGACAACGACGGATGGAAGGATATTTTCGTCAGCCGAGGACACGTGCAGTCGCCAAACATGGCGGGTCGCCAGATGATCGACCAACCCAACACGGTGTTCCGCAACCTTGAAGGAAACAAGTGGTCCGCGCTCACAGAAGACGCCGGCTTCGCAGCCCAGCCGCCACGGCGTCACCGCGGCGCTGCGGTTGGCGACCTTAATCACGACGGAAAGCTGGACGTTGTGGTTACCGCTCTCAGCGCGCCAGCCGAAATCTGGATGAATGATAGTCCAGACTCCAATCATTGGCTCGAGATCGCGCTGGAAGGCACGAAAAGCAATCGCGATGGTATCGGCGCCCGCATTCGTATGAACGCGGGCGGATTCGTGCAGTTCAATCACATGAGCACCGCGGCGGGATACGCGTCGTCCAGCGCCGCGCCGGTTCATTTTGGGTTAGGCAGCGCGAAGGTGGCGGAAGAGGTCGAAATTCGCTGGCCTTCGGGAACCTTACAGAAGCTGAAGGATATTCAAGGTGACCAGATCCTGCACGTAAAAGAACCGAAGTGACGCGCCGTCGTTGTCCGATCAAATCCGTTTATTGCTTTGCGACCGTGATCAGCTTTCCCGAATACTCTACGATCTTATCTGGCTGAACCGTCGGCTCGATTCCTACCCCATGGTTATCGCTGACAAATACCACACGAAATGTGCGAGCCTCCAGCATTCCCGGAAACTTTCCCTGCCGTTCGCCGATTGTCAACGTTCGCGCAGCGTCATCCCACTCCATTCGAATTATGACGCGCGAACCATGCTCATAATTGTAGTTGTCGTTCTCGTCTTCGTAGAGTGTGAAGCTCGCATTCGCACCTGCATAGACGCGCAACTCGATGGGATCCGCCGGTTTCTCGGCCGCATACTCCATGTCTGGGCCCATCGGAACAATCGAACCGCCGCGCACGAACAGCGGGATTCGATCGAGAGGTGCCGCGGTTTCGACCATTCCGCCGTGGTCGCCAGCGTGACCCGTCCAGAAGTCGTACCACTTCGCCGCCGGCAGGTACACGCGGCGCGATGAGGCGCCCGGTTCCGTCACCGGGTTCACCAGCAGGGCCGGCCCGAACATAAATTGATCGCCAATGTTCAGCGCTCGCGTGTCGGTGCGGAAATCCATCGCCAGCGCCCGCATCGGCGTGTATCCCTCGCTCGTGGCTTTCCACGCCAGCGAATAGATATATGGCATCAAGCGGTAGCGCAGCCGATCGTAGCTGGTGAGAATCGTCTGCGCTTCAGGGCCGAACGACCACAGTTCGTTCTGATTTGTCGTTCGCGTCCCATGCAAGCGGAAAATCGGACAAAATGTCCCGTACTCGAACCAGCGCACGAAAAGTTCCCGGTACGCGGGATCGTCGGGATTCCCAATGATGAATCCCCCGATATCCGTCGTCCAATACGGAAGTCCGGAAAGCTCAAAATTCAAACCAGCTGGAATCTGCCTGGCGAAACTCAGCCAGTTCGATTCCACGTCTCCCGACCACGCCGCAATCGAGTTCCGTTGCGCCCCGGCAAACGCGGATCGTGACAGTATAAAGACGCGCTTCTGCTCAGACGTTTTCCGCTGTCCTTCATAAACCGCGCTCGTCGTCATCAGTGGATAAAGGTTCGCGTAGCGCGCCCCGCTTCCCAACGCAACCTTATTGGTCACCAGGATGTTTGTTTCGCGCCCTTCCGTCTCCGGCTCATCCGTATCCAGCCACCACGCATCCGCACCAATCTGAAACAACCCCTTGTCGATCAACTTCCAGTAGTAATCCCGCGCCGCAGGATTAAACGCGTCGTACAGCGCCTGCCCCGCGGGGTGAAATCCACTCACCTTCGTCTTGTCGACGAAATATCTCCACTTGTCCATTTCGTCGTATACCGGAGACCCCGGCCGGAAATAAGGCCAGAACGAAAACATTACGTGGAAGTTGTTCTTGTGGAGATCACCAATCATCCCTTTCGGATCGGGATAGTTCTTGTTGAACACCGGTTCGCCCATAATGTTCCACCAGAACCAGTCCTGCACGATGTTGTCCACCGGAATATGCAACTCGCGGTATTTGTGCGCGACGCCGAGAACCTCCTCCTGCGATTCATACTTGTTTTTGCACTGCCAGAATCCATAGGCCCATTTGCCGAACATCGGCGCCGCACCGGTCAATTCTCGGTACCCAGCGATGATCTTGTCGAACTCCGGGCCATAGAGAAAGTAGTAGTCGACGGCATCGGCGACTTCGGAGCTGAGGTAAAGCTCGTGAGGAAATCGATTGTTGAAGCGGCTTCGTGAACTATTGTTCCAGAAGATTCCGTAACCGTTGCTCGACAGAAACATCGGTACCGAGATGTTCGTGTTGGCCTGCGAAAGATCAACCGACTCGCCGTGGTAATTCCAAACACCTGCCTGATGCTGCCCTAATCCGTAAAACGCCTCCGTCGAGGCCCACAGATTCGAAAACATCTCCGAACGATAAGTCTTCTCGCCATTCACCTCGACCGGAGTAAGCGTCCGGTCGTAATCCTTAAAAAGTCCCTTCCCGGAAGCGTCAGCAAACGAAATCCCGCCGTCTTTCTTTGTAACAGTAACTTTCATCTGCGAAGTTGTCAGCTTCACGTCGTTATCGCTCGACTCCAGGGTCCACTGCGAAGCAGGCCAACTCTGCTTGGTCACCGCATATTGGGGGCTCTCAGGAATGCTGGAGCCCGGCGCGTAGGTTACGCGCACGATCGAATCCGAACAGATCTGCAGGCGCAGCGTCCCCGACTTCATCGTCAAGACGACGCCGTCAACCTGTTTTTTCACGCTTACAACGGGATTTAGGGGATTCCACTGCGCAGGAATGCTGGCGGGAAATGCGGAGAGCAGGAGCAGCAACGCTCCAACAAAGATGGCGCTTCGCCGCCCAAGCATTACTGCAGCGCGCTGCGAAGTCGCTTTGTCGTTTTCTGCAGCTGGCGCTTCAGGGCGTCCACCTGCTTCGAAATCTCTTCCAATTCGTTCTTCGCAAGCGCTCCGGCTTTTGCAAACTGATGGGCCTTGCGATCAGCTTTGCCAACCGCCGTTCCGATTTTCACCGCGACTTGCGTCAACTTGCTTTTCTTAGCCATCATTCTCCCTCAGTACCAACGACAGCCATCCTATACACTCCGCTCGCGAACCGTCAACGCCACAAAACAAAGCAAATGTAGGGACGTTCTTCAGGGTGTCCCTCTTTCATTTTACGTTCCGCCTCAAAACAAAAAATAGCGCTGCGCGAGCGGCAAGACCGTCGCGGGTTCGCACCCGATCAATTCGCCATCCACGCGTACCTCGTACGTTTCCGGATCTACTTCAAGCTTCGGTGTTGCATCGTTGTGGATCATGTCTTTCTTTCCGATCCGCCGGCAATCCCGCACCGCCGCCGCCCGCTTTTGCAGACCCAGCTTTTGCGGCAAACCCACCGATAACGCAGCCTTAGAAATAAATGTCACGCTCGTAGCCGCGGTCGCGCCTCCGAAACTCCCAAACATCGGGCGATAGAGCACCGGCTGAGGCGTCGGGATCGAGGCATTCGCATCGCCCATCACGCTCCAGGCAATAAATCCGCCCTTCACAATCATCTCCGGCTTCACACCAAAAAACGCCGGCTTCCACAACACCAAATCCGCCAGCTTCCCCGGCTCGATCGACCCAATCTCCGTCGCCATTCCATGCGTAATCGCCGGGTTGATCGTGTACTTCGCCACATAGCGTTTCGCGCGCGCGTTGTCGTTGCGGCTAGAATCTCCCATCAACGCCCCGCGCTGCACCTTCATCTTGTGCGCCGTCTGCCAGGTGCGCGTAACCACTTCGCCGACGCGTCCCATCGCCTGCGAATCGCTCGAGAGCATGCTGAGCACGCCCATATCGTGCAAAATATCTTCCGCCGCAATCGTCTCCGGCCGGATCCGGCTCTCGGCGAACGCCACATCCTCCGGCACCTGCGGATTCAAGTGATGGCACACCATCAGCATGTCCAAGTGCTCGGCAATCGTGTTCACCGTGTACGGGCGCGTGGGATTCGTAGACGACGGCAAAATATTCTCATGCGAGGCGATCGCAATAATGTCCGGAGCGTGTCCGCCGCCGGCCCCCTCGGTGTGATACGTGTGAATCGCCCGTCCAGCAATCGCCGCGACGGTTGCTTCCAGAAATCCCGCCTCGTTGATCGTGTCGGTGTGAATCGCCGCTTGCACATCGAACTCATCCGCGATTGTCAAGCACGCATCGATCGCAGCCGGCGTCGTGCCCCAATCTTCATGTAGCTTTAGTCCGCAAGCCCCGGCTTCAATCTGCTCGGCCAACGGCCCCCCCATGGCCGCATTTCCCTTGCCCAGAAATCCGAAATTCATCGGCCAAGCCTCGGCCGCTTGCAGCATCCGTGCCAGATTCCAGGCGCCAGGCGTACACGTCGTCGCGGCCGTTCCCGTAGCCGGCCCGGTCCCGCCACCGATCATCGTGGTGATCCCGTTCGAAAGCGCCTCATACACTTGTTGCGGCGAAATAAAATGAATATGGCTGTCCACTCCGCCCGCGGTAACGATCAGATTTTCACCTGCGATCACCTCCGTCCCAGCTCCCACGACTAATTCGGGATCAACGCCATCCATCGTGTCGGGATTCCCAGCCTTGCCCACCTTCACAATCCGCCCGTTCTTGACGCCGATATCGCCCTTAACGATTCCCCAATGATCCAGAATCACCGCGTTCGTGATCACCAGATCGAGTGCGCCGTTCGAGCCTTCTCGCAAAGCGCCGCTACTCTGCCCCATCCCGTCGCGAATGACTTTTCCCCCGCCGAACGTGATTTCGTCGCCGTAGTGCGTGAAATCCTTTTCGATCTCGATGACCAACTCGGTGTCCGCCAAGCGAATACGGTCGCCGGCAGTCGGGCCATAGAGGTCGGCATACGTCCGTCGAGGAATGTTCAGACTCAACGCCTCTCTCCTTCTCCATCAAACAAAAAGCCCGCATTCTTCGCGCATTCAATGGCCCGTTCCCGTGCTCCTGCCTCACCAAGCGCGCCCCGCACCAATCCATTGCCGCCGTGAATCACTCTCACTCCGCCAAAGTCCGTAAGCTCCACTTCCTTTTCTTCTCCCGGCTCAAAGCGCACCGCGGTCCCGGCCGCAATATTCAGACGCATGCCATACGCCGCCCCGCGGTCAAACCCAAGCTCTCGATTCACCTCAAAAAAATGATAGTGACTCCCCACCTGAACAGGCCGATCCCCGGTGTTTCGCACAACTACACGGACAACTCGTCGTCCAACGTTTGCCTGCACAGCCCCGGCTGCCTCGTCCAGGAAATATTCACCCGGCTTCATCGTTTCTCCTCAGCACTCATCGCCAACGCGTCTCGGCACGCAACAGGAACCACGCAACACGGGTGCTCACTTGATCGGGTCATGAATCGTCACCAACTTCGTCCCATCCGGAAACGTAGCCTCCACCTGCACTTCATGAATCATTTCCGCAACGCCTTCCATCACCTGCTCTCGGGACAAAATCTTCCCGCCGAAGCTCATAATCTCCGCGACACTCTTCCCGTCGCGGGCCGCTTCCATCACCTCGGCTGACAAAACGGCCATCGCTTCCACGTAATTCAATTTCAGCCCACGCGCCTGCCGCCGCCGCGCCAAGTCCGCAGCAACCACAATCATCAGTTTTTCTTGCTCCCTCGGCGTTAAATGCAATTCAACCCTCTCTGCAATTCTGGTAGCGCCGGCATCCTTGCTGGCTCTTTGTCGCCCTCGCCCGTCAATTCGCCTTCCGAGGCATCACCGAGGCTCGCCCATATAACCGCCACTTCGCCGCCCGCCACACTTCCTGCAGTCCTGACAACACGTCACGCCCTCGTTTGGCCGCGCATCGTACGATCAACCCATGCGCCGAAAGCGAGCTGATCCCCCAAAGTGCGTCTTCCCGCCTCCTCAACAAAGCCAGAACGCCGCGCAATTCATTTTCGATCGCTAGCCACTCCGTCGGTTCCATTCCAACCCGGCAGACGTAAAACGTACCCCAAGTCCGGTAAGCTCCCAATCGCCCGGGCGAAGCCAAACTCCGCCGCTTCGGCTCCAGCCGCACGCGCTCCGCGGCAACAAGACGTCCCGCCGCCATCAGGTCCGTTTTAAGCTCCACGCTTTCGTATTGAAAGCTTTCGCCTCGCGCCTCTCGCCCCGGTGCCAAAATCTCCCACCAGAACAATCCCGCGCCCGTCGCCAGTCGGATCAACGTCCGTTGCGCAAACCGCGCTCCCGCAAAAGGAATCACCGCATCCGGCAAATATTCCAGCAATCCGTTTTCAGCTACTGCAATTTCATTCGATTGCAAAACGGCAAGCGCCTCCGCACGTGGCCGGTAGACCCGCGTCGCGCCCGTAGTCGTAATTTGCACCTGGGCGCCCCCTCCAACATTCACCACCAACTCCAGCCGGTCTCCGCCCAGCAATCCACCGGAGACGTTGTGCAAATGCACCAACGCAGCCCCATCGTCCACTTCAAACGCACGCACAACTTTCAGCGGCGGATCCTGGCGGCTCGCTGCCAGCACCGTGCGCCCGGTCAGCGCAACTCGTTCGAAATCCAGCCGCAGCGAAGCCGACAACGGATTTCGACCGGACGGCACAGAAAGCACGGCGGGCTGAGCTTCTTGCCCGGCCGTTTCGACGCTGCCTGCAATCTCCATCGCCTACCCTCTGCCGCTCAACTTATGAATAGGCGGGTCGTGAGCGACGGATGCTCCATCGTCCCCCAATCCAGCAGCGGCATGAAACACGAAGCATCGTCTACAGTGCGCTCGCCGCTCCGCCGCATCGTTTCCACGATGGTCGGCTTCAGCTCCCACAATATTCGTGTCGCAGCGTTCTGCCCCAAAGGCAACAATCGCTGGCAAGCCGAAACGAGGCTCGCTGCACAAGAATGCAAGAATGCGAGCACCGCGCGGTCTTCGTCGAACGCCAAAGCCCCACTCCCCACTCCAAACGCCAAGCTATAGTGAATTAGCTCGTGCGATGCTTTCGAAATCCGAAGCGCCTCGCCCACAACTGCAAAATCTCCAAGCCCGCTCAGCGCTGACAAAAAATTCCTCCCGAGTGACCCGCTCCCGGCCCGGCTCTCTCGTGCAGGTTTCATGGCACTCAATCGCTCGTTAAGCGCCAGCCAGTCTCGCGCAAATTCCTCAAGTTTCATCCCATTTGCCAATCGATGTCCCGCGCGACAAAATACCGCCTCCAAAAGTCCCGCTTCTTCCAAAAAGCTCCGGAGATATTCAGGTAGCTCTCGGACACTAAGCAACTCCGCCGCGACAAGCGACTCCAACCCAAACGAATGCGCCAAGCCTCCGATCGGCAAAGCGCTATCCGCCAAATGTAACAGCCGCAACTCCACGAGCTCAGAATCCATCCCGCACCGGTGTCTCTCGAAATCCATTTTTATTCTCTAGTGCGAATGTCCGTGCTCACGCGCGCTATGCTCGTGCGAATGGCCGCCGGGCCCATGTGTATGCGACGTCCCGACATATGGAGCGTGCGCGTCGATCAACTCTCTGCGCGCCTCCCCCGGTCCCCGCAATTTCTCCTCAAGCCACGCAATTACCCGATCTAGCCCGACATCCTCCCGCAAGTTCGTAAAGAAGAACACGCGTTCCCCGCGCATCTTCCGCGAATCCCGCTCCATCACTTCCAGGGACGCTCCTACATACGGCGCCAGATCGATCTTGTTGATCACCAGCAAGTCCGATCGCGTAATGCCCGGCCCGCCCTTCCTCGGAATCTTGTCGCCCTCCGCCACGTCGATCACATAAATCCACACGTCCACCAGTTCCGGACTAAATGCCGCCGACAAATTGTCCCCGCCGCTCTCCACAAAAATCAGTTCAAGCCCCGGCAGCGTATCTTCCAATTCCGCGATCGCCTGCAAATTCATCGAGGCGTCCTCGCGGATCGCCGCATGCGGACACGCCCCGGTTTCGACTCCGCGCACCCGCTCCGCCGGCAAAATACCCTGCCGCAGCAAGAACTCTGCGTCTTCCTTGGTATAAATGTCATTGGTAACCACGGCCAGGTTGTACTTCGGCCAAAGCCGCCGGCTCAACCGGTCCACCAGTGCCGTTTTTCCCGAGCCCACCGGCCCCGCAATCCCCACGCGAAATGCTCTCATCGACGTCGACCCTTTTTCCCGCATCCCAAGCTCTCCCCAAGACTCGGCGACCCATCCGCCAGTCTCACGCGTCGCAGTCTACCAGCTTGCCGAAAAAATAACCCCCAAACTCCTCAGCGACCTCACGCCACCTTTTCGTTTCATCAAATCGATGTTTCCGTTCGTCGCGCAGGTTTTTTCTCGTGGCCTATCGTACAGGCGCACCTGTCCCGAAGTCTCATTTACTACCCGTAGGCTCGCGAGGGTTGCCGTTGTTGCCCGCCGCACTTCCGCACGCTACGGTGGAAATAACACCAGGCGAAGGCAGCCATTCTATTCAAGAGGAGAGTTACGAACGATGAAAATGCTCGCGAAATTGGCATTTGCCATGCTGGCCGTACTGCTTTTCGTGCCCGCCTATGTTTCGGCGGCTCCAGAGCCCGGCCGCGATCACCCGGCTTATCTGCATGCCCTGACGGATCTACGCGCCGCCAGAGCTAACCTGCAGCGCCCCGACGGTGGGGAACTGCGTGATCAGGAAAAAAAAGCCATCCACGAAATCGATGACGCCATCGCCGAGATCAAGAAGGCCTCCATCGAAGACGGCAAGGACCTGAACGATCACCCGCCAGTCGACGCTCACCTCGAGTGGGGCGGCCGTCTCCGCCGCGCCGCCGAATTGCTCGACAAGGCGCACAACGACATCTCCCGCGAAGAAGACAACGGCTTCGCTCAGGGTCTCCAGCAGCGCGCCCTGGAACACATCGACAAGGCTCATCACCACGTGAAGGAAGCCATCGAAATAGTCCGCTAAGCAAAGCTCGTCAGCTTATAACGTTTCATCCGGCGCCGCGGCCAACACCACGGCGCTTTTTCTTTCTCCTTTGTAGGGGCGGGGCTTGCCCCGCCCGGCTCAACCTCCAGGCACAATCACACCTTTGAGGCAACACGCTCGCCGAAACGGCCCCGCAAAAGTTCACCGCAACCCCTCATACACCGCCTTCGCCTCCGCCAATCTCTCCATCACCAACTTCTTCTCCCTCTCCGAATTCCAGTCCGGATATTTCGATGCCTCCTCCATTACCCGCTCCACCCAAGCCACAAAATACTTCGCATCCTCCGGCGACTGCGGTTTCCGCCCCGCGATCGTCACGTAAATCGGGCTAGTTGTCGCGTACACATAATTGTCCAGCACCGGATACTCCGCTTTGTCACTCGACGCCCGCACCAAGCACCACCCACTTTCCTTGAGTGATATCGCACCGTGGTCCTCGAACGTTCCCGCAGACCCTGCAGCACCGGCTTGCTCGGAGTTTCGACGCCCATCCTCGGCGGGTTTCTTAGTCGCGGACACCTCTGGGCGTAATCCCAGCGTCCGCACCACCTGCCCATTGCAAACAAGCTCAAACTTGCCAATCGGGACAATCGACCGCAAAGCCGCCTTAAACGGAATCTCCGCCTGTGGCCCGTCCAACATCAACTCCCCGCCAACCTTTTCCTCACCCAACGAAAAATCCGACAGAGGTCCATTTGTGGCAAACGTCCGCCCATTCTTCAGCGCATCGAGCATCGCATCTATCTTCGGAATCCCGGGTTTAACGCGCGCATAAACCCGGTTCATCCCCACGGGTCCGCGTAACGACGCATAGTTCGCCATCGCATCCGTTCCCGCGCCCGCCGGAATTCGAAATCCCAGGTTTAGCAATCGGTACCACACCGCCGCCGTCGACCGGTGATCGCTGAACCCCACGATCTCCATGTAGTCCAATTTTCCAAGCGCCACATCCACGGGCAGTTCATCGGTGATCCTTTGCGGGGGATTTGCGAAGGGGTCAGGCACTTCATCAAAAGGGTGCACCGCCCCCACCACGCCATTCTTCGCGTGTCCCATGTCATATACATCCGCATTCATCGGATACAAACTCGCCGCCGCCGTATTCGGATATCCCGCATATCCTGGCAAAAGTACGCTCCCCTGCAGGTTCAGGAGACCGCGATGCCCCCAGTAGCTGGTGTGAAACTCCTGCCCGTGCACCACAAGCGCGTTCGGTTTCGAAGCCGGATCGACCCCTGTTCCGTTGTAGGCGATGTCCGGGAACCGCTGCTCTTTGTTCACGATCAAATCGTTGACAATGTCCAGATCCTCCGCTTCGGCTTGCTCGACCAGGTGAGCCGGCGTGTTCCGATACATTCCTCCGTAATTCATATGCACGTGCAGGTCGCTACTCACCCAAGCAGTGTTTCCTAAACCCGTCCACGCGCGAGGGACCAGCGTCAGCACTTTGTCCGCCGACTGCCCAGGTGTGATCTCCACGTAGCTTCGCGAGAAAAATGTGCCTCTGACGACGTCCACCTCCAACTTTCCAGGAGGAACGAAGATCTCTTCTTCGCTCCGCAAATGGAAGTAGTGCGCTTCAAACGGGCGTTCCGCGCGGTCGTAACCATCGTCCGCATGGATCCAGGCATTCGAGGGCGCGTAAAAACGCCCGGCGGCGTCGGTAACGGACACTCGTGCCGGAATTGCTTGCCCATTTGACCCTTGTACTTTTAGGCGCAAGCGAACCCGCGGATTCAGATAACGCGGCCTCGCCGTTTCCAAGCGTCGTTGGGCTCCGCCGGGAATCGTCTGCAGCCACAATTCCGTATTTCCATTGCGGTTCGAAATAAAGGCCAACTGCTTTCCGTCGCGCGACCATCGCACATTGGTTTCGTCCCAGTCGCCGTAGGAAACCGGAAACACATCGCCGCCATTCGCCGGCATGACCCACAGCTGGTGCCAGTTTCGCCCAAGATACGAGCTGTAAACGATCCGTGAACCGTCCGGCGAGAAATCCGGCCGCGCCTTCCAGTTGGTTTCCTCGTAATGAATCTCCCGAGCTTCCGCGCCCGCGCGCGCCTTCATTCGCCAAAATCCCCCGGTGCCGTGAATATGTCCGCGGTTAGAAACAAACAGAATCTCTTCTCCATCCCGGGACCATACCGGACTGATCTCCATATCAAACGCGCTGTAGTAATACCGGGGCAAGGGACTCTTCGTCTCGCCCGTCAGTCGTTCCACCGCTTCAAGTTTTCCATCTCGCACCTCTGCCGCAAAAATGTGAAACCGTTTGTTGTACGCCGTTGAAACATAGACAATCCGCTTTCCGTCCGGCGACCACCTCGGCTCCACATTCACCGCGCCGCCATCGGTAAGCTGCTGCGTTTTTCCCGTCTCCAAATTCAGCAGCCAAAGCTCGATAGCATCGTGCTGATACGAGCAATACACCACCAATTTTCCATCCGGCGCCCAATCCGGCTGGTAGTCGTATCCCGGCCCATCCGTCAGTTGCAGCCCAGCCATCGAATCTACGCCCAGTCGCCAGAGCGAACCCGCCATCGAGTACACCACTTCGCGCGAGTCCGGCGACCAGGCCACGCTGCTCGGCCCGCTCGTCAATTGCGGCAAATACATTTCGTGATAGTAGTAGGGATGAGGCAGATCAATCTGCGGCAAAACATATCTGCGCTGCCCAAACGCCGGCAAAAGGCCGCAGAGAGTGCAAGCGCAAAACATCACAACGCGCAGAAGGAATCGTACATCGCGAAAACTACTTGTAGGGGCGCAGCACTTCGGTGCCCCATGTCGGCAAGATGTAAAAATCTCGGCACCACCAAGTGGCACAGGCATTCCTACCTGTGCTCCGACGACCACCCTCGAAGAGTGCGCAACCCCCGATAGCGGACTACCCAAGCTGGGCGCGCCGCAAAGCGGCCCACGGGTATCTATCTAAGCCAAACCCGCCTTCGACAAAGGCAACTCCCGAATCCTCTTCCCCGTAGCGCTGAAAATCGCATTGCACAGCGCAGGCGCGAACGCCGGCAACCCAGGCTCGCCAACCCCGCCCGGTGGCGCGTCGCTCGCCACAATGTGCACGTGCGTCTCGCGCGGCGCATTATTCATCCGCGCCATCGGGTAATCGTCAAAGTTGGATTGGTCGACCACTCCATTCGTGGCAGTGATCTCGCCAAAAAACGCAATGCTCGTACCCATGGTTGCCGCGCCCTCAAACTGGTTACGCGCCATCTCGGGATTCACGACCGTTCCGGCGTCCAGCGCCGTATCCACGCGATCGATGTGCGCTCGGCCCGCATCATCCACATGCATGGTCACCACCGTCGCGACATACGTCAAAAAGCTGCGATGCATCGCAATCCCCATGCCCACGCCGTTCCCCAATTTCTTCTTTCCCCAACCGGATTTTTCCGCCGCCAGCTGCACCACGCGCCGGAACCTCGCCGTATCGATCGGATATTGCGCGTAGTCCCCGCCATAGTTGGTGTAATCCTTCGGCAATTCGCTCTTTGGCACGATGCGGTCCGGCCCCAGCAGCGCCAGCGTGTACTGCACGGGATCGTTTCCAGCTGTATGCGCGAGCTCGTCCGAAAACGACTGAATCCCGAACGCGTGATAAATATTGGCAACGGACCGAAACCATCCAATGCGCACGTGCGCCGTAGCCGGCCCGTTCTCCGATCGATGATTCGGAATCGCAAAGGGCAAATCGCTGAAGCCGAGCCCAAGTTCGTCTGCAGCTGAATAGACCGCGCCCGCATCAAACGTCGATCCAATCGGAGGAAACACCGTGCGCTGCAGCCAAGCCGTCGGCTTTCCGTCCGCGCCCAGCGTGGCTTTCATGTACATCGCAGAAACCGAATGGTAGGTGTCGAACTTGATGTCGTCCTCGCGGCTCCACACCACCTTCACAGGCTTCCCGGTCTTCTTCGAAAGTACGGCGGCCTCCACCGCGAAATCCGGAAACGACTTCCGGCCGAACGCGCCGCCCAGCAACGTGACGTTCACGGTCACATCTTCTTTCTTCGCTCCGACCGCGGCAGCAATGGCGTCGCGCGCACCCACGGGACTCTGCGTAGGCGCCCACACCTCCACCTTCCCATCACGATATACCGCCAGCGCCGCGGGTGGTTCCATCGAAGCATGCGCCAGAAGCGGCGCATAATATTCCGCTTCCACTACTTTTCCGCCCTTCGCAAACGCCGCATCCACATTTCCAACTTCGCGCACAACTTTCCCCGGCTTCCGCGCCGTCTCTCTCAATTCGTTCTTGTACGCATCCGAGTTGTACACGTCGTGCGCGCTCGCCGCCCATTCCACCTTCAACTTTTTCTTCCCCTGCATGGCCGACCACGTGTTGTCCGCCAGCACCGCCACACCGCCAAGCGCCTGGTAAACCACGGGCGGCTTAAACGTATCGATCGTTTCGGTCCGCTTCACTCCCCCAACGGCCAGCGTCGCCGTGTTGTCGATCGATTTCGGCGAACTGCCTAGAACCGGCGGGTGCATCACGCTCGCATACAACATCCCATCCATGCGCACGTCCTGTCCGTAAACGCCTTTGCCAGTGCACAAATCCTTCAAATCGTAACTGACCGCGTCCTTCCCGATGTAACGCCACTCGCTGCGCGGCTTCAGCTTCAAATCTTCCTTCTTCGGTACTTCCAGCTTCGACGCCGCTTCAGCAAGCTCCCCGTAGCCCGATTTCTTTCCGGAAGCCTTGTGTACCACCGTGTGCAATTCCGTCGAGCATTCCGTCGCCGGCACATTCCACTGCTGCGCCGCCGCCCGCACCATCATCAAACGCGCCGCAGCCCCCGCCTCGCGCAACGGAATGAAAAAGCTCACCACGGAATGCGACCCGTCCGTATCCTGGTCCCCGTATTTCTCATCCCCGGTCGCCTGCACCACTTTCACTCGCGCCCAATCCGCATCCAATTCATCCGCAACGATGCGCGGCAGGGAAGTGCGCACCCCATTCCCCATCTCCGAACGATGCGCAATCACGTACGCAGTTCCGTCCGTATCAATCGCCAGGTACACGCTAGGCTGCAGCGCCGCCTTCTTCATGGGCCCCGCCGGATTCACGGACGTCACGTCCCCACCCACCGCAAGCAAAGACTCCGGCAGTAGGCTCACGCCAATCACAAACGCGCTCGTCCCCGCCATCCCCTTCAGAAATCCACGACGGCTCAGATTTTCAATACTGATCACGGAAGTCCCCCTCGTCGCTGCGTGCCGCCGGCGACTCTCATTATCCGCCACCGGCAGTCCAATCTACCGCTACATCCTACCGCCAAATCCGCGCCTTGCAACCCCGATCGACCGAGCCGGTAAGCTGGCGATAGGAAACCCCGGTTACTCGTCACCTCTCCCTGATTTCCGAAGCGCCCATACGGGCGTATGTGGTGGCGCATGCAAAGGCGGATGTAGGGGCGCGCTTCAGCGCGTCCCTGTTCGAGGTGCCCGCTGCACCGCGTCCTGTGTCGGTTCCCAAAGCGTAAGCACGATGGCGCGTATTGCGATTTTTTTCAGACAAAGGCAAGCTGAATGCCGCACCAGCTATGCCAGCCGACCATCCATCCGCCTCCGTCGAATTCATGCGTCGAGCCATCACCCTTGCGCTCGACAACGTGCGCTCAGGTGGCGGCCCTTTCGGCGCGGTCATTGCCAAGGACGGGCGAATCCTCGCCGAAGGTGCGAATCGCGTGACGCCTGCCAACGATCCCACCGCCCACGCCGAAATCGTCGCTATTCGCGAAGCCTGCCGAGCCCTCGCCGTCTTTCAACTCGCGGGCTGCGATCTTTACACCACCTGCGAACCCTGTCCGATGTGCCTGGGCGCAATCTACTGGGCGCGGCCATCTCGAGTTTTCTATGGAGGCACTGCCGCGGACGCAGCAGCGGCGGGATTCGACGACGCCTTCATCTACGAAGAACTTAAGCATGCACATGAAATGCGCCGAATCCCGATGACACAGTTTCTGCGGGATGAGTCGCTGGCGATTTTCTCTGCGTGGAAAAGGCTCGACAACAAAACGCAATACTAGGAAACGCCTAAATCCCTAAGCCTTCACACAGTTTCGACTCGGTTTGTCTTTACTTCCTTACTTCTTTACGTCCTTACTTCGACTCCTCCGGCCAGGTTCCCAGCGCCCGCCGGAGATCCACAAGTTGCCCCAGGTGATATGAGTTGTGGTCCGCAAGAACGAGCGCCTCTCGCAATAGAGTTTGCCCGTCGCCGTGCGGAATTGGTGTGTGCAGGTTGTTGCGCGGATTTTCGACCAGCCGCACCATCTCCCGCAAATCCCGTCGAAACTTGAACAAACTGTCGTTCCATTCATCATCCGCCCGCGGAGCGGGAGTCTTCGGCCAATAGCCCTCCGGAAATTCCGGCGACACATGATTCGGGTTGCGGATGAATTCCAGGATGTCCCACTGCGCCAGACGCGCGTGTTCCAACAGTTGCCAACCCGTATGAGCCAGCCCCGGAGCATAGGTCCCGCGCTTCCCCTCCGGAAAGCTCTCGACCGCATCCATGAAATGAACGTGCGCCCCGCCACCCTTCAGCAAATAGGCGAGTTCCTTCCGCAGCGAAGCATCGCTTTTCTCGTTTCCAACTTTTTTGTTGTCTTCGCGCTTGGCGGACTTCGTGGGCTTCTTTATCTTGGCTTTTTTCAAAGCTATTTCTCCGAAACCAGCACCGTTTGCGGCATCTCCGGTATTGGATGCTGCGTCGTCTTCGAAAAGCCCGCGTTGTGGCAAATTTTTTCCAACTCCGAAAACGTATAGCTATCGCCAACATCCGTGTTCGCCAGCATCACCAAACTAAACGCGGCGGGAATCTGCGGCGAAACGCGGTCCTCGTTGGGCACAAATTCCAGGGTAATTGCCTTGCCGTCGGGCCTGAGCGCCGCGTAAACCCGCTGCATAAGTTTCTCGCAACCTGCCGGATCGAAATGATGAAGGATATTGGTCAGCAAAATATAATCGTAGCCTTCACCGAAGTCGGCTTCGAATGCGCTGCCTGGGCGAGTGCTGTAGCGGTCGGCAACCCCAAACTTCCTCGCGTTCTCTTGCGCCACACTCACCACCGCAGGCCAATCCAGCGCCACAATCTGTGCCGCCGGATTTCTTCGGGCAATCGTGATTCCATACATCCCATGCCCCGCCGCGATATCCAGCACCTTGCACGGCTTACCCTCCGGAGCCCCAATCAGCGCCGCTATGAACTCCGCTCCCGGCAAGGCCAACCCGCCCATCGACCTCGCAAACTCCACCCAAAAATCATCCCGCGGCCGAGTGTTGTCCCCATCCGGCACTGCCGAACCACCCTTGCGCACTGCCTCCGCCAAAGCGCCGAAACTCTTCCGGTGCATGTCCGAAGCAAGGAAGTTCGACATCGACCCCATATACGCAGGCGACCGCCGATCCAGAAAAACAGCTGAATCTTGCGGAAGCCCGTACCGATTGTTCTCCTTACTCAAAAAACCAAAAATCGTCATGTAGTCGCAAAGGATCCGCACGCCGCGCTCGGAAGCGCCAATCGCCTTTGCAAGTGAGCTGACGTCGTTGGCCCCCTCTCCAATCTTGGTAAAGATGTCCAGCTGGATCGCCGCCTTCAGCGCCTCCGTCTGCTGAAACGCTGTAAGCGTGGCGAAAATTCTTTCAGGTGATGGTTTTGCTCCGTGTGATGCCGTGGCCATTTGCAGGCTCCTCTTCGTCAGGTGTTGCGTGGCCGCCATTATACACGCGCGAGTCGAAGCGCAACCCCGCCCGCCTCCAGCGCCGCAACCCGCCCGAATTTCCTCCAACGGTTGCCGGTAAGGGATTCGACTGGCATACTTCTTTTCCCGCAAAGGCTGAAGGCGGGTCCGATGAAACGCGAATACCACCGCTGGCACTCCCCACGTCTGAGTTTCGAAATGGGCGTCGTAGTCTACGGCCACTGGGGTTCCCCGCTAATCGGTTTCCCCACCAGCGCCGGCGACGAGTGGGAACTCGAAAACCAAAGCATGGTAGGCGCTCTGTCCGAGTTCCTCGAAGCCGGCAAACTAAAACTTTTCAGCGTAAACTCCATCAACGGTGCCAGCTTCTACAATCGCAACGCCCACCCCTTCCACCGCAGCTACGTCCAGTCCGTTTTCGACGCCTACCTCCGCGAAGAAGTCGTCCCCTTCATCTGGGACAACTGCAAATCTCCCGGCATCGGCATCTCCACCATGGGCATGTCCTTCGGCGCCTACCACGCCGCAAATTCTCTCTTCAAGCACCCCGACGTAATCAAGCGCTGCTTCGCCATGTCCGGCGTCTACGACCTGAAAACTTTCATGGACGGAATGTACGACGACAATTTCTACTTCAACAATCCGGTAGATTACCTGCAGAACCTCAGCGACCCGTGGGTATACGGCCAACTAGCCACCTGCGACATCCACCTGGTAACCGGCACAGGCCAATGGGAAAAACCCGCCCCCACCTACCGCCTTTCGCAAATCCTTGCGAGCAAAGGTATCCGGCACTCTCTCGACGACTGGGGCCCCCAAGGCGGCCACGACTGGCCCTACTGGAAGAACGAAATGCGCGAATACGTCGGCCGCCTCTTCTGACGCGTGGTTAGCGTGGGAAGAATGTCATTTCTTGGCACGGACCTCGAGAATGTCGCTGCTCCTTTTTAAAGAGGACGCAGACAGAGTGTATGTGCCACTCGGAATTAGGAAAATGGAGCGGCGAACGCGAAGCTTCAGACGGCCGACAGCTTCTTCGCTCCAACGCCAAGAAAACACGACCCTATCGTCGGATCGTGATAAGCGCAGAATCCAGCTCGTAGCCGTCATCGCGCACCGTTTGCTCCGCCGCAGAACGCAACTGCGGCTCGGTAGCGTCCTTCGAGAGGGCGCAATACCTGCGCATGACCTCGTCCCCGGACGAGATGCGAACCAGCCACTTGGATTTCCCAGCGTCCCAGGAAACTTCAGCACCATCAGCACGCATAATTCACCCCACGGCCGCCCATTCTAGACCAAATGAACCATCACCCGGGAGGACGATCTTCAACCTATCGCGAAATCTGGATCCGGGCACTCGTCGGCCTGAATAACCGACCAGTTCGTTAAGACGACTTGCTGGAGTTCGAACGAGCTTTGCAATCAGACGGCGGTCCGGCCGGCCCTAGCCGCTGACTCGAGTCCCCGGGCGAGGTGATACAACGCGCGGTCAAAGAACTCTCCAACCATATAATTGAGTTCCTGGATGCCGTACAGCTGGACGGGAACCAATTCGCCCGGGGTGACGCGATCACCGGAAAAGACAACCAAGCCATGGTCACGGATGAATCGGCGGAGGTGTGTCTTTGTGAGGATTACGCAGTACACGATCTCGCTAAAGGGAATCCCTTGGCGAAAACGCGTCCTTCCCCATTCCTCATATTCCTTCCGTATCGCCTCATCGCTCGGATTGCCGATCCACTTCCCGAGATTTTGGTACAGCGCGGCGATGCGCGGCCTGAACTCCGCGATAGGCACCCGACGGAAAGAGCCGGTGAACTCATTGGTCAGGACGTCCTGCACAGCCTCATTGGTCAGCGACTCGGCGTGCGTCTCGATCAGTTGGATTAAGCGCGAAGTCAGCATTTAACTCTCCGTTTAGATGATCAACCCCTACCTAATGGAAAATCAGCACGTTGCGTCACACCGTTCTGTGCCGTAGCTCACGGAAACAAGCCATTCTCAAGCTGTCCGCCACGCGAATTTGGTGACTGCAGTCCATTCGCCGAAAACAGCCCATCGCGCTTTGGATGCATGGAGGCCCACTGGAGGAAGGAGCCCTGTCAAAAGTGACAGTTTCACCAGCAGGGACCCGCCGATATCTTACGGGCGCGATTTCATATCCCGGCCGTTTGCCAGGGATTCAGCGGTGAGCCTAATCCCGAATGCAATGAATACAGCGTCGGGAAGGGAAACTCGATCGGTCCTCACCATGGCGTCGCCCATTCTCGATCTGGAGGTCATATGAGCAATAAGAGCGCGGCAGTCGCCCTGATCCTGAGCGGGCTCCTCTTCGTTGGCGAGGCGTTATTCGCCCAGAATCTCGCAGCTCAGACCGCGCAACCCGTGGCCGGCCGTGAGAGCGGAGCTTCCATCGATCAAGAGATCGCCATGTTGAGGTCAGATTTGCGGTCCACCCGAAAGCAAGTCGTCGCCGCCAATATGAAGTTGAGCGACACCGAAGCGGAGAAGTTCTGGCCGACCTACGACCAATACGTTGGGGAACTGGTGAAGATCAACGACACGAAATACGATCTAATCAAGGAGTATATGCAAAGCGGAAATTTAACCGAAGAGCAGGCCGACACCCTCTCGAAGAGGTGGCTCACGGTGGATGAGTCTGTCGTTCAGCTTCGCCTCAAGTACATCCCGATCTTCCGGAAGGCGCTATCAGCTAAAGGCACGGCGATGTTCTTTCAAATCGACCGACGCGTTCAAATGATGATCGACTTGCAACTAGCAAGCTCACTCCCGCTGATTGAGCCCTAAGCGCCTCACAAATTGAACACGTAAAGCAGAATCTTAGTTAGGAACAAATCCACGACGAGGACAATTAGGGAAGACTCAACGAACGCGGCAATCGTGGCGCGGCCCACGCCCTCGGTCCCGCCTTTGACACGAAGTCCCTGATAGCAACCCACGGTTGCGATGATGAGTCCGAAAACAATGGGCTTCGTGATGCCAATGCAGAGGTCGCCCAGAACCAGCACATCGATGGCGCGTGTCCAGAACTGTTGCGCACCAAGGTGCAGTGTAAGATGTGCGACCAGGAATCCGCCGAGCAATCCCGCACAATCGCCTAATGCCACCAGCAACGGTAGTACTAAGACCGTCGCAAGAACACGTGGGGTCATCAACTTGCGAATTGGGTCGATGCCGAACGCCCGGATCGCGTCCACTTGTTCGGTAACGACCATGGAGCCCAATTCGGACGCCATCCCGGTGGCGTTGCGCCCCGCGACCAAAAGAGCCGTGAATACTGGACCGAGCTCGCGGAGGAGCGCGAGCGAAACGGCATCAGCCGTTAAGACTGTTTCGCCGAAACGTCGAAATTGTGACGCTGCGTTTAAAACTATCACGCCACCGACGCACAGGAGCGCAACCACGACAATGCGCAAGGAGCCCACGCCGATCAAGTCCATCTGTTCGACCAAGTCAGTCAGGTAACGACTAGTGGCAAAGATGTTCCGGACCGACTGAACGGCAAGCAGTGAGTAGTCCTGAACGACGAAGGTCCACGTTTTCAATGTGTTCGCAATTACGGAGTTAGCGGAAGTCGAGCTCACAGTTACGCCCCCCTTAAAATGATTGGCGGAGATGTCCGGCAGGTGCGTTTATCAGGTACTAAGGAGTTTAGCTGCGGAATTCTATTCGCCGCAGTAATTTGAAGGGCGATGTGTCCTGTCAGAGGTCTTGCCAAGCAGTTGCCGAAGGGCGGCTGACCAACCGGTTGTATGCTCGCTGTTCTAGCCGGTACTAGAAGCTCGAGTGCGCAGTGGCGTCCTCCGTTTGGCCTCCAGAGTCTCCAAGGGTACAATGGCAACCATCCCGGTGGTCAAAGACTAGAAAGTGTGCAGGCAGCACACGTCACGATGCCTCGTCCAAACGATAAGCGCAGAATCATCAAGCACTACGACCTCATCAGTCCCTTCTATCGCTCCCTCTGGGGAGAGCATCTTCATCACGGCTATTGGATCCGCGGCGATGAATCAAAGGAAAAGGCCCAACTTCAACTCATCGAGCATCTCGCTCAGCTCGCAAACGTCAAGTCCGGCTCGGATATTCTTGACATAGGCTGTGGCTTCGGCGGGAGCAGTCTGTATTTGGCGAAAAACTATAACGCCACCGTTACGGGCATAAACACTTCCCCAGTGCAGGTCGAAATGGCAACCGAGGCTGCGGCCCGCGAGAGACTGGCTGCGAAGTTTGTCCTAATGGACGCCGACGCGATAGATTTCGATAAACAATTCGATCTTCTTTGGTCCGTGGAATCTATCTCTCACTACCAACGACACAAGGAGTTCTTTGCTTCTACCGCTAAACTCCTGAAGCCCGGCGGGCATTTCGCGATTACTGACTGGTTCAAGAAAGACAATCTCACGCGCGAAGAGAATAAGAGGTTCATCGAGCCCATCGAAAAAGGCATGCTCGTGGAGCTACGCACCATGGATGACTACGAGCGCCTGCTCACTCTAAACGGCCTGCAAATCAGGCACCGCCAAGTTCTTAACGAGAATTGCGTGAAAACATGGGACTTGGGCCTCGACATTATTAAAGACAAAGCATACTGGGCTCTCGCAGCAAAACTCGGGGCCGATCTGGTCTCCTATTTAAAGGCGTTCCAGGCAGTTCGCGCGGGCTTCGCTTCCGGTAACTTCGTATACGGTCTGTTCGTTGCATCCTCGACTTCGGATGCTTGATAAGTGCGCTAACCGGAAGAGTCGGCATTAGGAAATCGCGATCGGGCGGGTCGAAGCATTCAATCTACAGCAGGCACGTTCGAAGTCTCGCCTGATTGACTCGCGCAAACCGGATGAGGGACTTGCCAGGGACTAGAGTCGGGTAGCGCCAGACTACGGTGTCACTTTCCGCTCAGAAGGTACAAATTGGCCTGTCCGCCGGGGCGCGCATAGACGATCGTGGAGAGGTCCGGGGAAAAGTCGTAGGCATTGCCGCTGTAGTCTTGCCGGAAGGCAAAAGGAAGTTTGAGCGCCACTTGCGCTGGACCGGTGATCTTTCCGTCCTTCCAGGGTTGCCGTGAGAGGATTGTCTCTCCGTGCGAGGAGGTCGCATAGAGAAACGACTTGCCATCCGGAGAACGGTGAACGCCGAAAGTAGCGACGCCGGGCGCCGCCATGGTGCAGTTCTTCTCGGCAACGGATATCTGGTAGATTCCTACCTTCCCCGCTTCTCTTGAATTACCCGTGGATAGTAAATAGCGACCATCCGTAGAGATATCTACAGCATAACCGCAGCCCTCCACAAGCGTCTCGACGCTTGAGCCGTCGGCGCTGGCCTTCCACGTGGCCTCCTTCCCCGCGTCCTTCAGGAAACCGCTGAGGTACAGAGACTTGGAGTCGGGCGTCCATACCGCCTGGCCGACGAAAGCTCCGCTCCAGGGAATTTGATGAAGAGCGCTGCCGTCGGCCCGGACGGTGAACACTTTTGATCCATCCTTGGCTTGATCGTAAAAGGCAAATTGAGAGCCGTCCTGCGACCAGGAGAGTGTAAAAAGACCGGCCGAGGAAGCCAGCTTGACGCGATTGCTTCCATCGACATCTGCGACCCAAAGCTCCTCGCGATTGTCCAGGAGCGTGATGTAAGCCACGCGGCGGCCGTCCGCGGAGAGCACAGGCTGTGTGGCATCGTCGTTCACTAGATCGATGGATTGTTTAGTGCGTACGTGATACACAGTCAGCGCACCGGATGTCTTGCCGTTAATGAAGTAGATTCCCTTTCCGCCCGGGTCGGGCATCGGAGAAAAGTCCGGGCCGGCGCCGAAGGTTATTTGTGTCAAGGTGTGTTCCACCAGGCTGTATTCCCAGATGTTCGTCAGATCGTTGACCGTCCGGCTGACGTACAATTTCTTTCCAGGTGTGCCCCATACGCCCGCGGTTGAAGATCCGGTTATTTCGCCCAGTTTCTCTGCGGCGTGGCTCGACTCATTCAGTCTAAAGAATGTGAGAGCTGTTGGCCGTCCAATCTCTTCTGCTCTTCCGGCAGTTAAAAGTAAGTCCTTCCCGTCAGGAAACGGCAGGATCCCAATCGGGTACATTCCTGTACCGGTCGGGTCGTAGATTTTTTCCTCGGTCAGACCAGAAACCGGCTTACGGACGATCACGCCGTCGGATTTGTAATAGAAGAAAGAATCGCCGCGCGGTGAGGTGATTAAGCCCGGACCCGAGGCCACTCGTGTCGCAGCACCACCAAGAATTGGCACCGCCCACGTCTCATCCGTGCCGAAAGAAGGGCTGAAATAAATCTCCGTGCCGTTGAGCGAGAAGCTGTCTACCACCTTGCTTCCCGCATCATTTGTGAGTTGCAGCGGATCCCCTCCGGAAGTGAGCATCACAAAAACCTGGTCGAAGCCTCCGGTGGGCGAGGTGAACGCGACGGCGTGTCCGTCCGGAGAAAGAACTGCGCCGTTCATGGGCTTGTTCCAGTGGCTGATCTGCGTGATCTTGGCCTGGCCGCTCGAGGGAGTCCGGAAGTAATAGGCCGCGAACACCGCGGCGAGGAGCATGAAGACTACGGCGGCGACGCCGTAGGTCTTGCCGGACAATCGCGAGGTCCCAGGGGGCGGCTCTATCTTTATCGTGCCACTCGGCAGTGCTGCTGCGCTTTCCTGTGCAGGCTCAGCCGAGGTCACGGATTTGCCGGAGTCGCTGTCGCGTTTCAGGCGCTTCAGGTCTGCGCGCATCTCCGCCGCGGACTGGTAGCGAAGGTCACGGTCCTTTTCCAGCGCCTTATTAATGATTTCATCGAGCTTGTGCGGCAGGTCCGGATTCAGACGTACCGGCCTCAGCGGTGCTTTGTGAAGAATGGCGTCGAACATCGCTGCGGAAGTTTCTCCACGAAAGGGGAGCGCACCTGTTGTCATTTCATATAGGACGGCCCCGAAGGAGAAGAGGTCCGAACGTGCGTCTACATCCTGCCCCAAGGCTTGCTCTGGGGACATGTAAGCAACCGTGCCGAGGGTGGTGCCCGGACTTGTGAGCTGGTGGGGGTCGGCTCCTAGTGTGGCTTGCGTGGCACCAAGCTGCGGCGGGATCACCGTGCCCGCCACTTTGGCCAAACCGAAATCCAGGATCTTGGCGTGCTCGCGCTTGGTAACGAAAATGTTTGCGGGCTTGATATCGCGGTGAATGATGCCCTCGGAGTGTGCTGCGTCCAACGCGTCAGCAATCTCGGTCGCAAGAAAAAGCACCCTGTCAACGCCGATAGGGTTACCGTTGATGGCGTGCTTCAGCGTCATGCCATCGAGAAATTCCATGGCGATGAAGGCCTGGCCGTCTTGCTCCCCGATATCATGAATCGTGCAGATGTTGGGATGGTTCAAGGCCGACGCCGCCTGTGCCTCTCTCTGAAAACGCGCCAGCGCCTGTGGGTCTTTCGCCACATTGTCGGGCAGGAATTTCAGCGCAACGAATCGACGCAGCCGTGTGTCCTCTGCCTTGTAGACCACACCCATGCCGCCACCGCCGAGTTTTTCGAGGATGCTGTAGTGGGAGAAGGTCCGGCCGATCAGCGAGTCGGTGCCTGGCATTTGCTACGCATCTTAGGTTGGGGTAAGGGGTAAGTCAACGAAGTGAGCCGAAGTGAGCCTGGTTACATGCCAGAAATTCCGAGACACCGCATGGCGGCGATGTTCTTAGTGCCCCTTAAGCGGGCTGCGCCTTCCCGCGGCGGATCTCAGCGACGGCTTGGCGGTCATGTCTGGAAGTCGAATCCTCCGTGTCCGACATCTGGCTCCAGTCATCCACCTCCGCGTCGCGCTGGCTCGGTTGCTTGATCCACAGTGGACGGTTAGGAGTCGGATCAATCTCCACGTGAAAGATATCGAATCGGTTGTACGACCCGACGATGTCATGGGCCATTTTGTGCTCGATGCTGCGACCGATGTCGATATCGGCCACGACCATACCCTCGCTTCCCACAAGCGGATCACCGAGCAATTCTCCATTCGGCCCGACAATCATCGAGATCGGAGCTGGCGCCGCTTTCAACAACTCATTCATCTTGGTATCGCCCTGCGAAAGTTGCTCGATGGCATCGGCATCGAGCGCGCACGCAGCAACAATGTTAAAAACCTTGCCCTCGAAGGCATGCGCCGCCGAGCGAATGCGGATCGCCTCGCCCAGATTATAGTTTTGCGCGCCGCCCCCAGGCCGGTGAAACGGCCACGCCGGAGGATAGGTAGCGATGTGGACCTGTTCCCCCTGTGCCAGGAGTGCGAACCGAGCCAGCGTATTCGTATTCTCGCCGCAGATGAGCGTCCCGATACGCCCGATGTTGGTTTCCGCAGGACGCAGATAAGCGGCGTCGCCATTCGCCCACGTGAGTTTTTCCGCCCATGTAGGGACCAGCTTGCGATGGCGGTTCAGCAGCGTGCCGTCGCGATCGAATAGCAGGTTCGTGTTCCACAAGGCTCCCATGCTGATGGCGCCCTTCTCGGTGACGCCGACAGACAGCACCACCCGGTAGCGCTTCGCAATTTCGCTCAATCTCCTGGTGTGTGGCCCGGGCACTCGGACGGCGTTATCGAACAGCCGCCGGAAAAAGCCGTGCTGATCCATGGGAGCATAGATCAAATTCCAAACTGGGAAGGCGGGGATGAGGGATTCTCCAAACACAACCAGCTCAGCGCCGGCATCAACGGCCTTCTGGACGAGGGTGTCCAGCTTGTCGATGGTCGCATCGCGGTCCAGGAACACGGGAGCGGCCTGCACCGCTGCCGCGCGAAACTTGGGATACACATCACCTGGCATGAACGATCCTCCGGTCAATGGCAGACAACTCCGGCGTTAGGACAACTCGACGTTCTTGGTTTCCGGTCCGCACAACGCACCCACCAACAAAAGAAATCCTCCCAAAGCGAAGATGACGATTTCGGTGTACTCGTAGGGCATTCCCAATCCCTTCAAACCCAACATGTAGAACGAGGAAAATGCCGGAATGATCGTGGCCGCGCTGTAACCGACACCGTAGCCAGATGCCCTGACCCCGGTGGGAAAGCGCTCGATGATATAGGAGGTGACGATCGCCCATACCGGCGTGGCGCACAAATTGATCGAGGTCACCAGCAGGGTCACTTGCAAGGCGCTCTGGTAGCCGGACCTGACAAGTACATAGTACAGGATAGGACCAATGGTAAGCCCCGCCAGTCCGATCAAAGCCAGAATTGTCCGGCGGCCGATCCTCTGGCCCAACATCCCGATCGGAACAAAGACAAGAGCCAAAAACAAATGCGCGATCAATAACGCGTTGGTGACGACCACGCTGTTCACATGTCTCACCGTCAACAGCACGCCGGGAAGAATGGAGGTCACCGCGTTCAGCGTGAACCAGGCCCCGCTCAGGAGAAGGAACACCTGCGACAGGCAGCGAAAATTGTCTCCGCGAAACAGTTCCTTCAGTGGAGACTTAGGCTTCTCGGCCTTCGCCCAAACGTTGGATTCCGGAACTTTCTTGACGTAGTACAGAAAGACGCCGCCCGCAAACAGGGCTCCGAGGAAGAACGGAATGCGCCAGCCCCACTGTACGTACGGTGAATGAAGTGACCCGGCCGGCAGCGCGCGCAACAAACCGGTAGTGATCAGGGACATGGCAGCCACAGCCAACGGAAATCCCATATGGATGAACGCCGCCCACTTTCCTCGTTTCTCCTTGGGCGCGTATTCCATCGCCAGAGGATTCGCGCCGGTATATTCGCCTCCAAGGAAAACGCCATCGACGAAACGCAGGAGCACAAGGAGCGCTATGCTTGCGACGCCCCAGCTTTCATAGCCCGGTAACAGTCCAATGAGCAGGGTAACGAGCGCGAAGCCACCCATGGATATAATCGCGACCTTTCGCCGGCCGAGCTTGTCGCCGTAGTGGCCAAAGAGCGTAGCTCCAATCGGGCGACCTACCAAGGACAAGGCAAAAACGATATAGAACAGCGTTGATTTCAGAGCTGGGCTCAGGGCGGCGGGTTGGAAGTAGGACATTGCCGGGCCAAGGGCCACGACAGGAAGATAAACATCGAACATGTCCACAAAGAATCCGAGGAAGGCGGCGCCCAGCGCCCTGTGTCCGGCATGGTGTTCAGCAGCGTCAAATTGCAAGGCCCGAGTGAAAGGAACTGCACTCTGGGCCACTTTGACCTCCCTTGCAAGTCAGAATTTGTTGCCTTGAGCTTCGAAAGTAGCGCCATAGTACACCCGTCGCGTTTATTCGCGATACCGCTTAGCGAGCTCTTCCGAGGGCCTGCCGTCCACTAGGGCTAATTCCGAGCAAGGGCTCCAGTGCCGACAAGCAACGCTTCGGGCAATCGGCAAACAAGTTTGGCCGCTCTCAAGCGGTGCCCTAACCGGGATTTATTTAATCTAAGGAGTCCTGAGGCTGGTTCTCTTAGCTAGCAAAGCCAATCGCTGCTCGTGATTCATGGGCTCCCATGGGACAAGTTTCTCTGCTAGCACATCCATTCTGCGAAGGAGTGTCAACTCGAGGAAGAGGCCCATAAAATCCAGGTCGCGGAAGACTAGCGAGCCAGCCTCTCTCATCCGGTCACGAAGCCGGTCGAAATGGTCTGGCATCTCGGTCCAGTGAAGGCTGGCACGGTGGTGATGGCAGAGATGGTATCCCTCGTTCAGGAAGTTCACATCATCCAGAACGGTCACGGCGTTCGCGAAATAATCCTCGGGACGTTCTGGATCACAGAAAGCGTGCTGCACCCATGCGGTGATAGCGTTAATGAAATTCATGCAGAGAAGAGGTACCAGGACGAACAGCATCCCAATCCTCCAGTCGTAAATGAAGACAGCTGCGAAGTAGGCGTAGTAGCGCGCCATTCCCCATAGCATGCGCTTTTGGTTCTTCTCATCGCCTCGCGCTTTAAAGTAGGCGTAGGGAGCAATCCCCAAGACCGTCCAGATGTTGTCCGAGAGATACCACAGGAAATCGAGCCGGCTCGTTCGATCGTAGCCGATGTTGTTGCGCGTGTCGTCGGGCCCGCTGTTCTCTCGATGGTGAAGACACACATGTGCCGTCCGGCCCAGTTCCGGAGCGTTCCCATACAAATATCCCAGGAAGAATTCGAGGTAGCGGCCGAAAACCTTATCGTATTTATCCGAAAAGTAGCCGTGGCGCCGGTGCGCCTCCAGGTGGCTGGCGCTGAACATCCTCACAAACCGCTGGAACTTGGCACCGTAGAGAGAAAGATAGAAAGCGACCACGAGCAGCAATCGAGGCTTCCCTAAAACCAGTTGGATCGCGAAAATTGGCACAGCGGTAAGAGTAAGGGAGACCATCAGTCGTAACGCAGGGGCGTCCCGGGGGTCCCGCAGAACTTGCTCGCCGAGTCGATCGATGACCCGGTCGTACGTCTGAGACAGAAATTGATACCCGTCGCGTAACGGACGAATCCTGCTGAGCACCATGGCCACGCCGTGGCACCCGAAAGAGATCACGGCTACGGGCAATGCCGCAGCCATGCTGGCCAAGCCCATGAGGACGGCCAACCACCGAAATAGGAATAGGAGCCTGGGTTTGGCTCCAAAATTCATCGCGATGGAGGCGGCGCCTATCTGTGGGTGATCAATTTCCATTTCAGCACCCTGCGCCATGATTTCGGCTTATTCACCCGAGTGGCCATATTAGGCCGCACTATGAAAGCAAGTCAACGCTGCCGACACGGACGGTTATCCGACTGACTAGGAGTGTAACTGTCACCGAGGAGGCGGGCAGCGACACAGATGCCCCTAACAAGAACCGACAGACACCGTCGTCCGTTTTTCCCGAGCACGTGAAGCCGGATCTGGCTCCTGACTGGAACAAACCAGAAAGCGAAACGCTATGAGTGTCTACGCGAGCCCGAGGTGGTCCAGCTGATATTTACCCTTGGAGATGATCTGGTCAGCATCGATCCAGACGTCGCACTTGCGGGTCAACACATCGACGTGAGTCTTCGACTTCCAGTCGGCGTGGGTCTGACTGCCATAGGGATCCCCGAACGCAATATGCACGCCGGGAAATTTTTCGTCCTGGAGCAAGATACCGATCATCTCGGAGAGACCCAGGTTAGTGCCGAAGGCTAGCTCGCCGACGCGGTCGCTGTTTTCGTCGGTATGGCAGTACTCCCAGAATTCCTGCTCGAGATCCTTGCGGTCGCAATGAACCTCGACCAACCGAGCATTGGCAATCCTCAAGGTAAGCGGCGTGGATTGCAGATCGCCATACTTTCCGTTGAAGTGATCGCCAGCGGTAGCGTCACACACAAAGGTGCCATCCACCGTGGCAGGAGTAGTAAAAACTTCGCCGGCCGGAAGATTGGACCAGTAGCGCGGGCTGATCAACCCGCTAGTCTTGACCCAGTCTAGCCCACGATCAAAGTGCGCCGCAATGGTCGTGCCGGAATCGGTTTTGACCGTCAAGGTTTGCGCACGCAGCATGCGGTCGCGAAGTTTGTCACTCAGGCGGTCAACCAAGTTGTAGTCTGCGCGCATACCCTGGCGCATAATCTCCGGCGTGATGCCAACCATGTGAGCGTAGCGAATCTGCCGCCGCTCAACGATTTTGACGATAGCCATGCGCGCGCCAAGCTCACCGGGCTGCGGCGTCATGCACATTACCCCAACATCGGCCGTTTCGAGCGCCTCAAGCACTGCAGCAGGCGCAGCTTTCATCGGGCGAGGACCAAAATCCTCAAGCAGCAAGCCAGTGCAGGGAGCGTGGCGGGCAGCCAGGGCTGCGCTGAGGCTCGCAGCCACCGAGCGGCTAGCCTCGTCGGCAATAAGCGCAACGTGCTCGCCAGGTTTAACAGCGAGGCAGGTTTCCACGGCGTTCTTTGCGCCGGGCATCAGGTCGGGTTGCGGCAAACCAAATGTCCCCATGCAAAATATTTTAACGCATTCCGCGACGATTTGTATTGGGCCGTTAATACTGGAGCAAAAGTTTGGAAACGCTTTACGTTTGTGGGCGAGGGGTGACACGGAACGCAGGGACCTGGCCGCCGCCGGAGGTTACGTTGGCGAGGCCGGTGGCGCTCAGCCGCGTGAGGAAGCCGCAGAGCTTGCCGCGGAAGATATAGGGGGCGAAATCGACGAGCATATCTTTGAATTCCACGCTGCCTTGCTGCGTGATCCAAGGGTAGACCTCGCGGCGGATGGGGATGCGTTCCTGAACGATCCAGCAGCCGGCCTCGCCTCCCGCGCGTGCGGCGGAGACCGCTTTTCCGATTGTAGCGTCCCAGGCGTTTTCGTCGGTTTCCCATCCTAGCGTCACGCCGGTACCGCCGTATTCATCGCTGGGCTTGAGCACTAGGTTTTCACGCTCTTTGCGAATGAAAGCGAGGAGTTCGACGGGCTCGCCATAGTGCGAGGTGCTGACGTCGCCGACGACTCTGGTCCATGGAATATGCTGCCGCACGAGTTCACGCTCGTCGTGGGAAAAGAGCCTCGCGTTCTGGTCGTCGGTGAGTACCGCGAAGAAGGCCTTCACGTGCGGGATTTTGCAGCGGAAGGTGTTGGCGACGCACAGCGCATTCGCTTCGTAGGCTTTGACGAGAGCGGCGCACTCGTCCGGGCGGGCGACGATGTCGTTGATCAGCACGCGGCGATAGAGCAGATCGATTTTCCTGCCGTGGGCGGAGAGCGTTTTTCCATTGAACACGAGGTCGCGAGGGTCGGCCAGAACCACGGGCACGCCCATTTTTTCAAAGCGGGCCTGCAGGATTTCAAATTCGCTCCAGGTAGGAACTTCGCGCCAATCGACAATGGCCATTTGCGGCCGCTTGGAGGTGCCACCCCAGTCGAAATAACTGGTAATGAGCGCGTCCAGCAACTTCGCAGTCAGCGGGTAGCTGTGCACTTCATACTGCCTGGAAAATCGCGCCATTAGCGGCAATTCGCGGAACACTTCGGCAAGCGCTTCCGAGTAGCCAGCTCCGGCAGGCGCTTCACCGTTATATTCGGCAAATTTCAGGGAGTCCGGCAGCAGGAACGCGTCGAGGCGCGAGGATGTGCTGGCGCGCCCGTATCCGACCGATAGGCGCGCGAGACGCTCTTCTTCCGGGCGTAGATGTAATTGCGCGAACAGGTTGGCATCAGCCAGAGACGCGGAGACGACGCGCTCCCCGAGGTCGGCAATCGTTTCGGCGACAACGCGAACGCGCTGCTCGTCTTCGGGTGAAAGGAAAAACGGACGAAGAAAAGGGCAGTGGACGCGTTCGCCAAAGGTAAGCTTCGCGGCGCGCAGGCGCGCGAAAAACTCACCGGCGAAATTCGGAGAACTCTCCAGCGCAGGTCGCAGCAGATCGTGCCAGTGCTCGGCTGGATTCGGCGCCATCGTGGTGGGCGCGGCAGCGCTGGTCATTTCGGTTCGGCTCCGGCCGAGCCTGTGGCCGTGGATACCGCCGAAGATTGCGTTGCCGCCACGGAATGTCCCGTCACCGCCGGCTGGCCCCCCGCATCGGAATGGCCCGCGCTTGTGGGCTTGGCGACGCCGGTTCGCGGAGCGCCGATGAAGCCGCTGGCCCCGCCCTTTCCGAGCATCTCTTCCCATCGCGGCCAAGTGTTCGCGGCGTTGCCGGCAAGAGCGCGGTCGATGACTAGGTGAGCCATTTGTTCGACAACGTGCTCGAAGTAAAACTCGGTGATGCGATCGCGTTCAAAATCGGGCGCCGGGTTGAGGAAGTCGATAGCGTAGGGAATGTCATCCTTGATGGCGAACTCGATGGTGTTCATTTCGTAGCCGAGCGCCTGATTGATGGTGCGCGCGTCTTGAACGATGCGCGCGCCCAAATCTTTCGAGAGATAGTCGTGCTCCACAAGGTAGCGGCGCTCTTTGGGATCGTAATGAACGGGAAGGATGTCGGTCTTGCCGAAGGTGAAGCAGCGGACGTAGCCGCTGAAATCGATGAATTCCTGCAGGGTCATGCAGTACGGTGCGGTTTTATCGTAGGCGGCGAGAAGTTCTTCACGATTGTTCACCTTGTAGACGTGCTTCCACCCGCCGCCAGAGAAGGGCTTAAGGATTGCCGGACGTCCCACATAGTCGAGAAGCGCGTCCCACTCGATGGGATATCTGAGGTTGTGCAGAGATTCGGAGGTGATGTCCACATCGCTGGGATAGCCCTTTTGAGGCATTAAGACCGTCTTGGGTATGGCAATCCCGAGCTTGGCGGCGATGGAGTAGTTGAAAAATTTGTCGTCGGCAGTCCACCAAAACGGATTATTGATGACGTAGGTGCCTTGCAGCACGGCGTGTTTGAGGTAGCCGCGGTAATACTCGACTTCGTGCGAAATGCGATCGACGATGACGCTGTACTCCGCGGGTTCGTTCATGCGCGTGCCGCCGAGTTTGACGAATTCCGCGGCAACACCGTCGGCCTTACCGAGTTGATTGACCCTGGCGATGAACGCCGGGGGGAAGCTGTATTCCCGTCCGCACAGCAGACCGACCTTTTTCATGGGTTGCATAACTTGCTCCTCCACGGGAATTCGATGATCGTGCGGCGCATCTTCCTCGAGCATCCATTTGATATTTTCCGAAGACACGCGTATGCGGGCCAGAGCTGCGGCCAACCGGCTCATTAATTTATCGCATGGACGGACGAGGCTCGCGGTTGAGTCACGCCACCGCGGGTTTCTTCCACCAGGTGTCTGACGACGGCTTTCAAGTCGCCGGTTTCCTGGTAAACGCGGAGCTGGCGTTCGGCGCTGGTGCCTTCGTTCAAAATAGTGTGAACGTATTCGACAGCGCTACGGCTGCCGAGATCGTCGACCACGTCGTCCACCAGTTCAAGCAGCTCGGTGGCCAGCTCGCGCATCGGCACTTCCACTTCCTTGCCGAAATCGATGAGCTTCCCTTCGATGCCGTAGCGCGCGGCGCGCCATTTATTTTCTTCGATCAGCGCCCGGCGGTACAGCCGGAAGCTCATGTTTCGGGTGTACAGACGGTGCAGCTTTACGACAATCGCTTGCGTGAGCGCGGCGATGGCCACGGCCTCTTCCACCTTGGTGGTCACATCGCACATCCGGAATTCCAGCGTTCCGAACGTCGGGTGCGGGCGGACGTCCCACCAGATTTTTTTGCCGGTGTCGATGCTATTGAGTTTGATCAGGAGATTGGTGAAATTTTCGTACGCGCTCCAGGACTCAAACTGCTCGGGAATCCCGGTGCGCGGAAAGCGGCGGAAGACGGTAGTGCGAAAAGATTTCAGCCCGGTGTTGCGTCCCATCCAGAAGGGCGAGCTGGTGGAGAGTGCCAGAAGGTGCGGCAGGAAATAGCGCACCATGTTCATCATGTCGATGGTCGTCTGCTTGTCCGGCATGGCGATGTGGACATGCATGCCGAAGATCAGCAGGGACCGGGCCAGCTGCTGAAGCTCTTCGACGATATTTTCGTAGCGTTCGCCGGGAGAAATAACCTGATCGATCCAGCTCGAGAAGGGATGTGTGCCCGCGGCGGCCACCTGTAGTCCGACGCGTTCGGCCGCCGCGACGAGTTCACCCCGAGTGCGGTGCATCTCGATGCGCAACTCGCTCACATTCTCACAAATCTTCGAGCCCGTCTCGACGATCGATTGATGCATCTCGTGCTTCACTTGTTCGACGATGCCCGGCGAAGCCGCCGACACCAGCTGCAAGACGTGCGAACGCAGCTCGCAAGTCGCAGGATCGATGATCTGAAATTCCTCTTCTACGCCGATCGTGAAGCGGTGAGCCATGAGGTGGCCTTCCGGGGTCGCCTTGGTCCTGCAGGGGACTGCGAAGCGGTATCATACGCCGCTCGTCGCGAAAATACATCAGGTGGATGGGGTAGGGAATATTGCAGAAGCGTCAAAATCCGCACCCTTGAGAACCACGCGCGTGCGGCACCCAGGACAAACGGGGTCAGGCGGAGCTGTGGCCGGCGCATTGGAGGACGCCTAGGTATCGGTTCCATGGACCTACAGCGTCGCGGTATTGGTGGGCCAGGATTCTTGAGACTTGGTGTAGATGCGTGAGATCGTGAACGGCCCAAGTGGCAAGCAACGCCGACAGCGTGATAGGGCCGAGGGCTCGATGTTGTCCACAGCGCTTCAGGTCGGCTGGTTGTAAGTTCAGTGCCCGCAATTCCTCTAGATTTTGTGCGCGTTGCCGGGCGAATTCGTCCAGTAGTTGTGGCAGGGTTCTGCGTTGAGTTTCTCGGGAGTGCGCCAGGCGATCGACCGGCTCGAGCGTTTGGGTTTCGCCAAATTCGAGCACGATCTTTATCCGGGGAATCCAATCGCCGCGCTCAACATAAACTAGATGTTCGACGACGTCGTAGGCGCTCCAGGTATTCTCACCTTCATTCTGCAGCGTCCAGGCCTCTGGCAGATCGCAGAGAAGGGCCTTGAGGGTGGCGGGTGTTCGAGCAAGCAGGGCGACTGATTGGCTGACGTTGTGGTCCATCGTACTCCTCGACTTGTTGAGGTGGCTTTCTGGAGACGCTGACTGTAACTGTCTCGAAGTGTAGATGCGTCCAGTGTTGTTTGACGCAGCTCTACACACAATCCGCTTCAATTCGAAGCATCCAATTTGGATTTCGAGCGGGGAAGTGAGAACTGCGCCTCTCAATTTAGCGGGTCCGAGACCGCCCTCGTCGTGAAAGCGTCGCGCGCGATTCCTCTAAACCCGCCCTCTGAAGAGGGCGGCTACAACAACTGCGGATACGGAAAGCTGGCTACGCGGCGCCCATGGCGCGGCGTTGCTGGAAGCACTCGCGGCAGAAGACCGGGCGGCCTTGCGTTGGGCGGAAGGGAACGGTGGTGTCCTTGCCGCACTGCGAACAGGTGGTCTTGGTCTCCGAGCGCATTTGCGTGGTGCCGCCGCCACCGCCGGGCCCTGCACCTTCAGCGCGCTTGGCTTTGCAACCCTTGCAACGTTTGGGTTCGTTCTTGAAACCCTTGTCGGCGAAGAACATTTGTTCGCCGGCAGTAAAGACAAACTCCGCACCACATTCGGAACACTTCAGGACCTTGTCGTGGAATTCCATGAGCCGCTCCCCTTGGCCCAGTTCGGGCAGCGGGGACGGCGCACCTTGCACCAAAGGGCCGGGAGATAGGATTCCGCGATCCGGGGGGAACCGGGGCACGGACTCCTTGGGCCTGAGGGTACGAGCTGCAACGCAACCCCAACTTCTCTGCTTCACCGGGTCTACATCACGGAAGTGCGGCGCTGGGCTTAAGCGAGGAGGGGAATTGACGGCCCCGACCAGAGAAGTCGGGGCCGTCGGAAGATTAGTCCGCTTCCCGCCGCTGCTTTTTGCGCAGTCGCTTCCGCGAAAGCGCTTCCTTGGCTCGGCGTTTTTCGCCGGGCTTCATATAGAAGCTATGCTTCTTGATTTCCTTGATGATGTCTTCCTGTTGCACCTTGCGCTTGAAACGACGCAAAGCGTTCTCCAGAGATTCACTTTCCTGGATGATGACTTCAGCCACGTTATATTCACCCCCAATCCGGTTCGGATTGGTATCTTGCGGTGTCATTAAGAACGGTGCACCGCCCTTGGGCATTATCGCATGCTGGATGCTTGGTTTGCATGTGCACGTGGACAGGTTGATGCATCTTCTAATCAATTCTGGCCATAGGTGTCAAGCAATCTTTCGGCGGGGCGGGCGATTGGCGGCGGGAATCGAGGGGGTGTTAGCGGGCTGGGTACGGATAAACAAGTATTAAACAGTTCCTTCAGTGTTGGGGGTTGGTTGGGATTAGAAGCAGGTTCGGCGCGACCGGGGATCCTCGTGGTGTCATCTTGCCGAGCTCGGGCACAGCCGTGCTGTGCCCCTGCGATGGCCGCTCGCGTCGCTCTTGGTCCTTGGGAATCATGGGTATTGCGCTTCTGCATGGTTGTGCTGTTAGAATGTGCCGCTTTCGAAACGCGCGGCCTGGAGGTTGATATGTCCGAGATGCGCGACGCCATAGGGGTTCTCCTCGCAGGCGGGCAGGGTGAGAGGCTCTGGCCTCTGACCCGCGACCGGGCCAAGCCAGCCGTTCCCTTTGGGGCGCTCTACCGCATCATCGACATCACGCTCTCCAATTGCATCAACTCCGAGCTTCGGCGCGTATTCGTGCTGACCCAATATAAGGCGCTGAGCTTGAACCGCCACATTCGGGCCGGGTGGTCGCCGCTGATGGGCCTGGGTGACTACATTGAGGTGCTCCCTCCCCAGATGCGCGTTTCCAACCAGTGGTATCAGGGCACCGCCGACGCGGTGTATCAGAATATTTATTCGATCGGCAGCGAACATTCGAAATATGTGTTCATCCTTTCGGGCGATCACATTTACAAAATGAATTACAGCCGCATGCTGCAGCAGCATGTGGACTCGGGCGCCGATGTAACCGTCGCGGTCCTGGAGATTCCGGTTAAGGAAGCTGCCCGCCAGTTCGGCGTGATCGAGGTGGACAAGGACTATCGCATCAAGGGCTTCGACGAAAAGCCCGCGAATCCCAAAGAGTCGCCGCACCACGCCGGTTATTGCAATGCGTCGATGGGCATCTACATTTTCAATACCCACCTGATGATTCCGATTTTGCTGGCGGATTCGGAGGATCCCAAGTCCCAGCATGACTTTGGCAAGGACATCTTGCCGCGGATCATTTCAAAACACCGGGTGTTTGCGTTCAACTTCGTGGATGAGAATCGTAAGGACGCGCTGTACTGGCGGGATGTGGGAACACTGGACGCCTACTACGAAGCCAACATGGATCTGACGTCGGTGTCGCCGATTTTCAATCTGTACGACAAGGAGTGGCCACTACGCGGATGGCAGCACCAGTATCCGCCGGCCAAGTTCGTTTTCGCGGATCCCGAACGCATGGGTGTGGCCATCGATTCCATCGTGGCGGGCGGCTCGATCGTTTCTGGAGGCCGCGTGAAGGGCTCGATTCTCGGGTACGACGTGCGTATCAATAGCTATAGCGAGGTCACCGACTCCATCATCTACAACCACGTGAACGTGGGACGCCATTCGCGTATTCGCCGTGCGATCATCGACCGCCACGTGACGCTGCCCGAGCGTACAGAGATCGGTTACGACGTGGAAGCGGACAAGCGGCGGTTTCATGTTACGGATTCGGGGATCGTGATTGTGGTGCGGCAGGAATCGCTGATCGAAGAGCCCGAAACGGTGTAAGTGCGGCCTCTTAGCAACTTCAACGGCAATCACACGAAGTCTTTCGCGAGTGAGTCTGTTTTCACATTCACGTTCATGGAGATTCTTATGAAAGGCATGTGGCGGCTTGCCGGCCTGGCGCTGGTGCTCTATCTCTTTTCTGCTTCGCTGACGGCTCAGACGCCTTCGACGGGCGTGGAGTCCTGTTCTCAGTCGGCGAATGCGACCCAGACGGATCTAAATCAGTGTGCCGCCAGGGAATCGCAGAAGGCGGAGTCGAGATTGGCGGCGCTGTTGAAGGAGTTGGGAATCGATGGAAATAGCCCGGAGCAAAAGGCATGGGAGGCTTACCGGGACGCGCAATTGAAGGCGCTTTATCCAGCGACAGACGATGACGTCGCGGAGTATGGATCGGCTTATCCGATGTGCCTGGCCGCGCTGAAGAAGCGTTTAACGGAAGGCCGCATCCGGGATTTGAAAGGGCTAACGACCTCCGAAGGGGATGTGTGCCACGGTTATCGTGCACGCGGTGGTCGAAGTTAACTCCGTCGCGGAGCCCAGCGAGGCTCCCCCAAATTGAACCCGTAAATACTTGCGGTTGCGGGTCAGTCTCCGGTTGCATGTTAACCAGGCGATTGGCCACGAGTAAACCAGAATCGCGGGACGTTCCTGCGCTCCGCGCAACGGCGGCGGCTCTTCAACACCGATGAAACCGCGGGTCGCTCCTAGCATTTGAGCCATTTCATACAGCACGGTCTTAGCGCGCTCCCGGTTTTCGGCCCTTGCGCCCTCATCGTCAATTGAGACGCCAAAAATCACCGCATTATCCACGTCAAAAGCTAGAGTCGCTCCGGTCAGCGATGCGTCCTGTGGATTTAAGTACACAGAAAACGCGCGTCGGGGGAACTCTAGTCCTAGGTCAACAATATGAGTCAAGCTCTTCGCGGGCTCCCAATCCCAATTGTCGCCACTCGACGGTTGACCCGACGAATCCAGAGCCAGCATCATCAATTCCTCATCTCCGCGGTCTTCACTTGCTGCACGGTCCACGTATGCACGCAGGAAACGCTCGATTGTTTCGCGGTTCCTCGCCGGAGAGATTGCGTAAATATCCAGATGCGGCGGCATGTCACTTTTCTTCCGGTTCGCTTCCCTCGGCACGAACTTCACGAATATCTATAAATCGGACACAATACGCATAAGGTGGCTGTTGACCCGTTTTCGTGGCTGAATCGCAAACAAACCCCTCATCATCCACTGTATGCACGAGCAGCACGAGCAGCTTCTCGGTTGTGCCATCGGCATAAACCACGCACACCGTCTTGTCGATATTGGCGCTAACGATATGCTCAATTTCGGTGGTGTTCACGAATCGCTCTCCAAAGCATATTGTACGACCACTGACGCTCAACTCCTGGTCAGTCGCAATATGGAAGACTGACCATTACCTACTTACGGCGCGTTGTGACTCTTCCGGCGTTCTTCTGTAGAATCTTTGATTCGCGATCACTGAGGAGAAAATAGAGGATATGTCCACGAAGATTACTCGAGTTCATGCGCGGCAGGTTATCGACTCGCGCGGCAATCCCACGGTGGAGGCTGACGTTTACGTGGGCGGGGTCGCGCGGGGGCGGGCGGCAGTGCCGTCGGGAGCATCGACGGGCGAACATGAAGCCCTGGAATTGCGCGACGGCGACAAGTCCAAGTATCTGGGCAAGGGCGTGCTCAGGGCCGTCGCCAATGTAAATGGGGACATCGCGAAAGCGGTAAGTGGTTTGGACGCCGCCGATCAACGGGCGCTGGACAAGCGCATGATCGAACTGGACGGCACGCCCACGAAATCGAGACTGGGGGCGAATGCAATTCTTGCGGTCTCGATGGCGGCAGCCCGTGCGGCGGCGGCCTCGCAGAACGTGCCGCTTTACAAATATCTGGCGCGTTATTCGACGGATAGTTCAGCCAATCTGCTGCCGGTGCCGATGATGAACATTCTGAATGGCGGCGCGCATGCCGATAGTTCGGTGGATTTTCAGGAATTCATGGTCATGCCCGTCGGCGCGCCAAACTTTTCCGAGGCGCTGCGCTGGGGCGTCGAGATCTTTAACGCGCTGAAAGCGGCACTGAAGAAGCATGGATATTCGACCGCCGTCGGCGACGAAGGCGGCTTCGCGCCGAGTTGCAAATCGAACGAAGAGGCAATTCAGATCGTGCTGGAGGCGATCTCGGCGGCAGGGTACAAGCCAGGCGAGCAGGTGAGCATCGCGCTCGATCCCGCGTCCAGCGAGTTTTATGACAAAGCCAGCGGCAAGTACGTGTTCAAGAAATCCGACAAGTCGTCGCACTCTTCCGAAGAGATGGCGGCCTACTGGACCAGCTGGGCAGAAAAATATCCCATCGTGTCGATTGAAGATGGAATGGCGGAAGATGACTGGGCGGGATGGAAGCAGCTCACGCAGAGTGTCGGCGGGAAATCGTCGAAGAAGAAAATCCAGTTGGTGGGCGACGATCTGTTCGTTACCAACACCGAGCGGTTGTCTCGCGGAATCAACGAAGGCATAGCGAACGCAATTCTGATCAAGTTGAATCAGATCGGGACGGTGACCGAGACGATCGATGCCATCGAGTTGGCGCGCAAAGCGGGCTACAATTCGATTATTTCGCACCGCTCCGGCGAGACCGAGGATACTTTCATCGCGGATCTGGCGGTGGCCACTGCCGCCGGTCAGATCAAGACGGGTTCGGCCTCCCGAACCGACCGCATTGCGAAATACAACCAGCTATTGCGCATTGAAGAAGAACTGGGCGCGGGGGCGCGGTTCCCGGGCCGGTCGATTTTCTCGGCCTAAGAACGACCGCGGCGGTTCTCGTGGGTTAACCTCACGATGACAACTGCGCCCATGTCTGTTGCCTTGCGATGCCCCATTCCCTCTGTGAGAGTTCTGGACCCCGATTCGGCGGGAAGGTAACATGCGCCTACTTTCGGGGGTTCACATGAGCAATCGTTACCGGCACGTCGCCACTGGCGTTGTCCTTCCCGTTTTGATCGCGGCGTTCGGGTTATACGATTTGAAGCAAAGGCCCACGTTCGCCACGTTCCACAGAGTGGACGTTTTCCAACTGCTCGTCTGTGGAATATGCCTGGGCATCGCCTTGACGGGATTCATCGAGTTTCTTCGCTCCCCGCGCTCTACCTGATTTATCCAGAACGATCTCAACTGCCGTTATAATCTTTGGAATGTTCAACACGGGTATACGCGCTGCACTTTTGTGCGCAATCTACGCGCTCATCCCTGCCGCTCTGCAAGCGCAAGACGCGGCTCCCGCAAATGAGATCCCCATCGAGCGGTGCGACCGTCTCCCAGTGGTTCGCGCGCGCATCGGCAAAGCCGAAGTGCGTTTTCTCTTGGATACCGGTGCGACCACCGTGCTCAATCTGAAATCGTTCACTGGCGGGCAAAATCGGGAAATCCAGGTCACCTCATGGACTGGCACTGCGGCCACCAGCGCGCGCGAAGTCTCCGTGAAGGAGATGTCCATCGGCAACCATCACTTGCGCGACCTGAAGCTGCCTGCCATTGACTTGAGCCCCATCGGCAACGCGTGCGGTGGCCCAATCGACGGAATCCTGGGCGTCGACCTCCTCGACAAGATGGAAGTCTCGATCGACCTGAAGCGCCAAGTGGCGTCGCTGGGCGCCGATCCCGTTGATCCCAAAGCGGTATACGACGAAATGGAAAAGTCCATGGGGCACTGCACCGCGGACTTTGAGCAGGGGAAAGCGGACGAGTTCGAAAAGTGCCTCGATCCCGAAATCGTGCTTTACACTCCGGACGGGGAATATCGCGGACGCAAACAGGTGTTGGAATACATGCGGAATCGGTATTTCAAGTTCGCGCCCGAACTGCATTACTCCATGAAGCTCCAGGACGTGCAAAGTTTCGGGAATGCGCTGTGGTATTCCTACGAATATCAGCTCGACACTCCGGAAGCTCACAAGATAGGCCACGGAATGGCCATGTGCCGAAAAACGGACGGGAGCTGGCGCATCCTGAATATGCACAACTCTATGTCGCGCCCGCCGGTCGCCGTGGCTCCGTGATGCTGCTTCTTTCGCAATGTTGATTTATGTCAGCCACGATAAATTCGTTTTCGCAGGAACGTAACTTTCGCACGCGGATCGCGCAAGACGCCGACGTCGGTGCGGTAGCTCAGCTCATCAACGCAGCTTTCATCGTCGAGCGAGTCGCCTTCGACGGCGATCGCATCGACGCGCGAGGTGTCGGGGAACTAGTCAAAAATGGAGCGTTCCTGTTAGCGGAAGACGTGGTGGGCTTGGCCGGATGTGTCTACATCGAGACGCGCGGCGAGCGAAGTTATCTGGGGTTGTTGTCCGTCGATCCCTCCCGTCAAGGCACGGGCCTGGGGCGCAGGCTCGTCGTCGCAGCGGAAGAGTATGCGCGCGGCGCCGGCTGTAACACGATGGACTTGCGGATAATCAGTCCACGCGCCGAGAGCCTCCTGCCGTTCTATCAGCATCTGGGCTACAGGCAGACCGGCACTGCTTCGTTTTCTTCGGACGTCAAGCCAAAAGTGCCGTGCCACTACATTACGATGTCCAAGGCACTTATTTAGGGCCGCTTTCCTCCGTTCCCAAAATCTCTCTCTTCAGGCAGAATACGTCCCTCGTTTCCAGGGGGCAGAATGAATCGCAGCTTCTTCATCGCTATTTTTGTTTTTGCGGGCCTCTCACTCGCGCCGGTTCGCACTCATGTGTTTGCCGACGAGCAGCCCTTACTCGGTTATTCCGCGGAATCCTCTCGCACGGAACGTCAGTGGGAAGAAAAGATGCGCGCCATTCCGAGTCCGGAGAATTTGCGAGCGTATATGCAGCATCTCGCCGCGCACCCTCACAACGTTGGCACTACGTATGACAAAGAGAACGCCGAGTGGATTGCCGCCAAGTTCAAGGGATTCGGTTTGGACACCCACATCGAGCAGTTCGATGTTCTGTTTCCCACTCCGAAGGAGCGCGCCGTCGAGCTTGTCGACGGGGGCCCGAAATTTGTCGCCAAGCTGCAGGAGCCAGCGCTCCCGCAAGATCCCACCTCGAGTCAGCAGTCCGAGCAGCTACCCACCTACAACGCCTATTCGATCGACGGCGATGTCACCGCTCCACTCGTTTATGTGAACTACGGAATCCCTGAAGATTACGAACAGCTTGACCGCATGGGCGTTTCCGTCAAAGGCAAGATCGTCATCGCGCGCTATTACCACTCTTGGCGCGGCATCAAGCCAAAGGTTGCGGCAGAGCATGGCGCCGTTGGCTGCTTGATCTATTCCGATCCGCATGAGGACGGTTTCACGCAGGGTGAGACGTTTCCCGCGGGAGCTTGGAGGCCCAAAGACGGTGTGCAGCGCGGCAGCGTCGCCGATATGCCGTTCTATCCGGGCGATCCACTGACGCCCGACGTCGGCGCCACGAAAAACGCCAAGCGCCTCAAAATTGAGGAAGCCGCGACGATCACAAAAATTCCCGTGATGCCGATTTCCTACGCCGATGCTCAACCCCTTCTTGCCGCTCTGACGGGTCGCGTTGCTCCCCCCGAATGGCGCGGGGGTCTTGGCCAGACATACCACATCGGCCCGGGCCCGGCGAAAGTGCACCTGAAAGTGAAATCGAACTGGGACATCAAGCCTCTCTACGACGTCATTGCGAAGATTCCCGGCTCGGCATTTCCCGACGAATGGGTGATTCGCGGCAACCATCACGATGGCTGGGTTAACGGTGCAGAGGATCCCATCTCCGGCATGGACGCAGTCATCGAAGAAGGCCGCGCGCTGGGCGAATTGTTGAAACAGGGTTGGAAGCCCAAGCGAACCATTATTCTATGTGCTTGGGATGGCGAAGAGCCCGGCCTGCTGGGCTCGACGGAATGGGCCGAAGAACACGCCGACGAATTGCGCCAGCACGCCGTGGCCTACATCAATTCCGACAGCAACGGCCGCGGCTATCTCGGGATCGAAGGCTCGCACACGTTGGAAAAATTCACCAACGAAGTTTCGCGCGACATCACCGATCCGGAAACAAAGTTGTCGGCGTGGAAGCGCAGCGAGCTTCATGAAATCGCCACGGCGAAATCCGCCGAGCAGCGTCAGGAGATACGCCAGCGCGGCGACCTGCGCATCGCGGCGCTCGGCTCCGGATCGGACTTTACGGCGTTCCTTCAGCACGACGGCGTCGCCTCGCTGAACATTGGGTTCGGCGGCGAAGATGGCGGCGGCATCTATCACTCAATCTACGACGACTATTACTGGTACACGCATTTCAGCGACGGAGACTTCGTCTACGGACGTGCGCTTGCCCAAGCTGGCGGCAGCATGATCATGCGCCTTGCCGACGCCGACTTGCTGCCGTTCGAGTTCAGCGATTTCTCCGACACCATGCAAACTTACGTCAAGGAACTGAAGGCGCTCTCGCAGAAAATGCGCGACGATATCACCGAACGCAACCGCCAAATCGAAGAGGGCGTCTTTACCGCTACCAACGACCCAAGAACACCCCTGGTTGCGCCACCAACCGAAGCCGTCCCAACACACCTGAATTTCGCGCCGCTCGATGACGCGCTAGACGCCCTCGCCCGTAGCGCCGCCGAGTATCACAAAGCCCTGGACCACGCCAACGCCAACGGTGGCGCCGCTCTCGCCTCGGCCTCGCTTGCCGACGTAAATCAGCTCCTGATCGGAAGCGAACGCAAGCTCACCAACACCGAAGGTCTGTCCAATCGCCCGTGGTTCAAGCACCAGATCTACGCCCCCGGTTTTTACACTGGATACGCCGTGAAAACGATCCCCGCCGTCCGCGAAGCCATTGAACTGAAGCAGTGGAAGCAGGCGGACACCGCAATTGTCGTCGTGGCGCAAGTCCTGCAAGACGAAGCCGCTCTGATCTCGTCCGCCGCATCCAAGCTGACCACCGCGACGTCCCACTAATGCTCTGGGCGGCGGCGCACTAAGAACCGGCGGCGACGTTGCGTCTGGCGCAAACCTGTCGTTCTGAGGCTACCCGGCGAGGGTTGCCTGAAGGCCTCAACTGACCGCAAATCAAAAGAAGCAGCGAAAGGCATCACCCGACCGCAAAATCTCCACAGGAGGCGTCCCATTCCGTCCTACAACTTAGCGATCGTCGGTTTCGGCAACGTAGGACGCGCCTTCCTGCGGCTGCTCATCTCCAAAGAGACGGAGCTTCGCCGCCGCTACGACGTGCGCTGGCGCCTCACCGGAGTCGCCACACGCCGCACGGGCTGGCTGGTCGATCCCGACGGCCTGAATCCTCTGGCCATCCTCAACGGTCACTGGCCCGCGCAGCATCCGCATACTGCTCCGCGAAACGTCCGCGAGTGGGTCGAGCGCACCCGCGCCGATGTGGTTTTCGAAGCGAGCTCGCTCAACGCCACAACCGGCGAGCCGGCCATCGACCATATCAAAGCCGCACTGGAACTCGGCGCGCACGCCGTCACCGCCAACAAAGGCCCCATCGTGCACGCGTTCCATGAACTGACTTCTCTCGCTAGCGAAAAAGGTCGAAAATTTCTCTACGAAGCTACGGTGATGGACGGCGTGCCCATTTTTTCGATGTTTCCGCTGGGTTTGCCCGCAATGGAAATCCGCGGCTTTTCCGGCGTGCTCAATTCCACGACCAATGTGGTGCTGACGGAAATCGAGAAGGGCCGTTCGTTCGATGAAGCGATCCGCCGCGCCCAGGCCATGGGCATCGCCGAAACCGACCCCACCGCCGACCTCGATGGATGGGACTCGGCGGTCAAAATCGTCGCCATGACCATCGTGCTCCTGGGCGTGCCGATCCGCCTGGACCAGGTTCGCCGCACCGGCATTCGCGAACTCAGCGAAGAAAAGATCCGCTCCGTGCGTTCGTCGGGGATGCGTTACAAGCTGGTCTGTCGCGCCGAACGCCGCGGGGGTGGAGTGGAGTGCGGCGTCCAGCCGGAGCTCCTGCTCGCTTCCGATCCTCTCGCCAATCTCGAAGGCAGCAGCTCCGCCGTACGCTTCGACATGGATGTCTTCAGCCTTTCGCTGGTCGAGCACAACCCCGGCATCGAAGCCACCGGCTACGGCCTGCTGGCCGACTTCCTCCGCGCGGTGCGCCAATAGCGGATGCCAAAACACAGTTCTGAGAATTTTCCGGAAAATATCAGCGCCGCCAAACCTGTCATTCTGAGCGCATCCGGCGTGGATGCGCGAAGAACCTCAACCTGACGTGCTTGGCGCAGACGCTCAGCCTAGCTGCCGCCGATACTCCGCCGCATACCCCGGCACCGGAATCCCCGCATCGCATCGCTCATCACGAACTGGCGCCCCAGCCGCAAGCTTTAGCGGCACAATGCCCGCCCAAACAGCCAGCGCATAATCCTCCGCGTCATCCTCCACCGGCCCAATGCGCATCTTCGCGGAAACCTCCGTCAAGGGCAGGCGCAAAATGCTAGTCGCCTTCAATTCCTTCTCACTCGGTTGCCGAGCGTCGTCCCACCGCCCTGGCAAAATCTTCTCCGTGAACGCTCGCAGCGCTTCGATCTTTTCCGCCGGCGCATCGACCAACGCCGCTTTCCCGAGCGCCACCACCGATCGATAATTCATCGAATGATTGAAAACGGAACGCGCCAGCACCAACCCATCGACCAGCGTCACCGTAACGCACACGGGAATCTCCGCGCTGGCACCACGCAACATCCGGCTAGCCGCCGAACCATGGAAATAGATTGCATCGCCAACGCGCGCATACATCGTGGGAATAACGTAAGGCTGTCCGTCCACGGCAAATCCCACGTGACAAACAAACCCTTCATCAAGAATCTTATAGATGGTTTCGCGATCATAGACGCCGCGATGCGGTTCGCGCACCACACGCGTGCGCTCATTCGGTGTGAAGGTTTCAGACACGATTAGCCTCGTTGAGAAAAACAGGGCGCGTCGACCGCTTCGCGGTCGCTGTCCCATTTTTTATAGCCGGCGCGCAGCGGCATGAGTGGGGAACAACAAGTCATGCTACCACGCCCGCGCCCGTCCGGTAGCTCTCCTGACCTGCGCGTTCCTGCGAATTGACTTCCAATTTGGCGCAGACGATTGCGTGCCCCGCATCTCTGTTGTAGTGGCCGGTGTTCAGACCGGCCCGCGCAGCGAATCAGCCATGTATGGGAGCAGCTTTATCGCGACCCACTGCGCTGACCCGAGACTGAGCCAAATGGGCAAACTTACACCGGCGCAGCGCTTCGAAAAATCGTTCCCTACATCGACGCCACGCGCATCGCGACAGCTTTATGAGAAACTACCGGGCTAGCGAACGCGTCTACTTAGCGCTGGGGACCAACCATGAGCACACCGGTACTAAACGAAACAGGCAGCAAACCTCTCGACATCGCTTGGGTACGAGAACAATTTCCGTCTCTAAAGCTCCAGGTAAACGGTCACCCAGCCGCATTCCTCGACGGTCCGGCCGGCACGCAGGTACCGAAACAAGTGATGGACGCCATCCAAAATTACTTCCTCAACGCCAACGCCAACACCTGCGGCGCGTTCGAAACCAGTCGACGAACAGACGCCATCATCGCCTCGGCCCGCGCCGCGATGGCTGATTTCTTCAATTGCGATAAGGACGAGGTCATCTTCGGCCAGAACATGACCACCATCACGTTCGCGCTCTCCCGGGCGATTGGCCGCGAACTGAAAGCCGGCGACGAAATCGTCGTCACCACGCTCGATCATGACGCCAACGTCGCCCCCTGGCGCGCTTTAGAAGAGAGGGGTGTCGTCATACGTCAGGCCGACATCCGCGAAGCCGACTGCACCCTCGACCTCGACGACCTGAAGAAGAAAATCACCTCAAAAACCAAGCTCGTCGCGGTAGGCTACGCCTCAAACGCCGTTGGAACCATCAATCCGGTTGTCGAAATCACCAAGCTGGCTCATGCCGCAGGCGCGCTCATGTTCATCGACGCCGTCCACTACGCTCCCCACGGCCCCATCGACGTTCGCACTCTGGACTGCGATTTCCTCGCCTGCTCGCCCTACAAATTTTTCGGCCCCCACATGGGCACACTCTACGGAAAGCGCGAGCACCTGCTCCGCTTCAATCCCTACAAAGTTCGCCCAGCTCCCAATTCGCTCCCCGACCGCTGGGAAACCGGCACGCAAGTTCAGGAGCTGATCGCCGGAATCGGCGCCGCAGTTGACTACCTCGCCGAACTCGGCCGCCGCTGCGATTCCAGCGTGAAGGATCGCCGCAGCGCCCTGCTGACGGCCTATCGCGCAACCCGCCAGCACGAGATGACCCTGCTCTCGCAATTAATCCCCGGTCTCCTCGTTATCCCTGGCCTGCGCTTCTTCGGCATTACCGATCCAGCGCATTTCAACGATCGCTGCTCCACGGTCTCCATCCGCCTCGCGAATCGCACTCCCACCGAAGCCGCAAAATTCCTAGGCGATCGCGGTATCTTCACCTGGGACGGCAACTACTACGCCCTCAATCTCACCGAACGCCTCGGCGTCGAACAAACCGGCGGCCTCCTCCGCATCGGCCTGGTCCATTACAACACCCCCGAAGAAGTCGACCGCCTCCTGGCTGCCCTCCGCGAGCTGGTGGGTTGAAGCAGGAACGCAAGCCTCTCTCGCGTGCACCAATGCCTCCGGGCTCTGTCGTCCGCGTGAAGGCCTCGCCCTACAGGTCTTGGCGAAAAAACGTAGGGCGGCGCTTTCGCATCGGATACTACAGCCAGGCGGATGGCCTTGACTGCATCTGGCTAGTCAATGAAGAAGGAGAATATGAACAGGCGATCGACCATGAATTTCTGCGCAAATTCTTCGAAGTAGAAATCCGATCGAAGGAGCGAAGCCTCTACGGTAAGAATCGCCCCCAATTGGCAGCGCTGAAGCAAAAAACCCCGATCGCCCGCGCTACCCCGGTAGTCCTGCTCCGAGATTTTCCTCGCCCGCAGGTTGTGAATGTTCTATAGTGTGAAGTAGCCAAAAGTAAATACTCAGTCCTCGCCAGCGAACCGCTGGCGTTTTTCATTTTCGGGGCACAAAGCCTGCCCCGTTGCGAGGGAATTGTCGATACCGTAAGTCTTTTAAAATGAACACTTGCACATCTGTATGGTAAGGCATGACAGCAAGGATTGCCGGTGCAAGGATGAAAGATAAGGAAACGACTGGCAAAAGTGCAAATGCGTAAAGACCATGCTGTTGTACGACGGGTCGAAGCCGGAAGGTCAGCGCCAGTGGAAACAATCCACGAAGAGACGCGTTTGGGAAGAGGCCGAACAAGTTCGACGCGAATGGCTGGACTCGTTCGATCCAACGAAGATCGAACTGAAGCGCCTGCGAATGGAAAAGGAATTGAAGACGGTGCCGCTGGAAGGTGCTGTCGAGAAGTTTCTCCAGGACCTGAAGGTGAACAACCGCGCCGAAGGCACGCTGAACCGGCAGGCGTTGTTCGGCAAGAGAATTATTGAGCACTTCGGAGCACAGACTCCGGTTTTAGATATCACGCCCACCGATCTACACGACTGGCGGCAAACCTGGACCTTCGGTGATTCCACAGCCGCCGTGTTTGTTAGCTCCGTGAAACAG